>Ga0187893_10000783_pt1 | contig 80826 bp, 62 predicted proteins | sample MA1701074metaG_FD_139574 | JGI IMG/M metagenome (GOLD analysis project Ga0187893, IMG submission 139574) | White microbial mat communities from a basaltic lava cave in the Kipuka Kanohina Cave System on the Island of Hawaii, USA - MA170107-4 metaG ... | reverse complement strand
TTGCAGTTCCGCTGGGAGATGTTCAACGCCTTTAACAACGTAAATCTCAACAATCCTTCTCTGAGTACCGGCGATGCACGCTTCGCCCGTATTAGCGGCGCGGCCACCGCCCGCGAAATGCAAGCCGGCCTGAAGCTGTTGTTCTAATATGTGCCGTGAGAGGTATAGCTCGAAGGCGCACATATCTACAGCGGCGTACGCTGGCCAAGCCGCAGATTAGTCGGCAGTAATCGACACTCTCAATGCTGACAGAGTTCATGGGGACATTTCTATCGAGGCTTGACACGAGTTCACGGATCCCCTTGACCGTCCGTTTCAGCAGGGTTACACTGTTCGCAAATTATCGGAGGATAAGGAGGTGCGATGTCCAAGCCTTGGCTCCTATTATCCTTGGCGCTGCTCGGTGCGGCTCCTCTTCTAACGGCGCAGGTTGCTACTGGCAATATCACCGGCCGGGTCACTGACCCCACTGGTGCGGTGGTCGCCGGCGTGGTTGTGACGGCAACAAACCCGGCTAAGGGGTTCACAACACGAGCTAGCAGCGATGAACAAGGAGTCTACCGCCTGCTTTATCTCGAGCCCGCCACCTACAACCTGTCATTCCAGCAAGCAGGCTTCGCGACACTGCAACAAGGCGGTGTGGTCTTAAGATCCAATGACACTGTCACCGTGGACGTCAAGCTGACTGTCGGCGACGTGGTGGAGCGCGTCGAGGTGAGCGCAGCGACGCCCCTGCTCGAAGCCGCCACTTCCACAACTGGAACCGTTCTCTCCGGGAGCCAACTGACCACCCTGCCCCAAACCCAACGGTGGACCTATTTTGTGATGTTTCTTCTTCCCGGCGTAACGAGCATCTCCGGCTTCCACATTTCCGGCCAGCGGGACCGTGGGCTTGGCTTTTCCATGGACGGCATCTCCGGCCTCGAACCGATCCGGGGCGGCATCGCGGCGGACCGCATCGTTTCCACGACTCAGAACGCGATCGAAGAAGTGAAACTGGTCTCCACAGTTCTGCCCGCCGAAAACGGCCACTCGGCTGGCGGCATGCTGAGCGCCACCTACAAATCCGGGACCAATCAAGTGCACATGGAACTGGAGGAACGGTATGTTCACAACACCTTCCTGCACCGCCAGTACTTTCAGTTGCCGCGCCGCACCACTCCATTCAGCTACCACACTCCTTCCGCTCTGCTCAGCGGGCCCCTCTATCTCCCGAAGATCTATAACGGCAGGAACCGGACGTTCTTCCTGGCCGGATTCATGCGGAAACATGCCAAGGAAGATCAACCCGCATTTAGCACTGTTCCCACATCCGAACAACTCGGGGGCGACTTTTCATTCAATGGCCAGGGCTTCCCGGTGTACGATCCGGCCTCAACGACCCAAGACGCCATCGGGAGATGGATGCGCAGCCAGTTTCCCGGAAACATTATCCCCCGGAGCCGTTTCGACCCGGTCGCTACCAAGTTCCTGAGTTACGAACCATGGTACGCCCCAAACAATCTGGGCGGGGCCGGATTCATCGACCGCACCGGTCCACACAACAACTTTGGAGGATTCACCAAGACCAGGTCGTACCGTACAAGTTGGGACGCCAAGGTCGACCACATCTTTAGCGAGAAGAACAAGATGTTCGCTCGCTATTCGCATGTGCGGAACCGGGCGCAGAACGGCAACCAGATCGCCCTGAAATGGGAGCTTCTAGATGGGAACTGGGTGCAGCAACCAAGCGATCAGTTCAACGTCGTGATCTCCGACACTCATGTTTTCAGTCCCCACGTAATCAATGAAGTCCGGTTGGGAACTAACCACAGAAAGCAGTCCCGCAACCCGGGTGGCCTCAACGAAGATTGGGGGTCGAAGCTCGGAATCCCGGGGATCAGCCCGGCCACCTTCCCTTCCTTCTTCGACTCCGCGGGCGGCGCATTCTATGGCGCTTCGATGCCGGGAGGCACGTATTATCAGGTCACGGAGAGCTACACGCTGCAGGACAATGTTACCTTCATTCGTCCCGGACACACGTTTAAATCGGGCTACGAGTTGTTAAGGACACGGGGCAACACGCGAGCCGCTTCGCTCGAGGCGGGCGTCTACCGCTTCGGAGGCACCGACTTCCCATTTACCCCAAATACCGGCAACGACTTTACCGCGTTCCTGCTCGGGTCCGTGGTGCGGGCGGATTTCAACACCCGGCTCGCCAACTGGCTGCCCCGCTGGTCGAGCCACGCGTTTTACTTTCAGGACGACTGGAAGGCCACGCCCCGGCTCACCTTAAACCTCGGGCTGCGGTGGTCTTACGAAACTCCGTTTCAGACCAAATATGGACAGCAGAGCCAGTTTGATCCGGCGGCCACCGACCCGGTAAGCGGACGGATGGGCGCAATCCTGCATCCAAAAGGTCCGCTCGGGCGGACCGATCGCAACAACTTCCAACCCCGAGTCGGCGCCGCATACAGACTGCACGACAAGATGGTGTTCCGGGGCGGTTTTGGTCTCACTACGATCGACCTGTTCACGGCCGGCCTCGATCAGAATTTCGAGGAGTACTTCACGAGTGTGAGCTTACAACGTCCAGTCGGCGATCCCCGCCCAGCATTTTTTATCAGCCAGGGGCCAGGGCCAGTGAGTTATCGGATCCTGCCCGATGGCACATCACCCTTCGTCGGGGCGAACTACAATAGCCGCGCGGCGACCCGATACGATCCGGCTATGCGCAGTCCGTATTCGATGAACTGGAATGCGACGTATCAATATCAGTTCGCGCCGACGTGGCTGGTGGAGATCAGTTATCAGGGATCGGCTGGCGTCGGTCTATTGAACAGTTGGGACACGAATGCGATCCCGCTCGACATCTCACGCGACCGCGCTGTGCTCGATCAGATTTTCCAAAGCTCTCAGAACTACAGACCCTTCACCCACTTTGGCGCCGTGAATTTATGGAGCAATTTTGGACACTTGACATACCATTCCGGGACCGTGAAGGGGGAGAAGCGGCTTTCTCGCGGGCTCACTGTGACCTCATTTGTCACCTGGGCCAAGGCGATCGACGAGTCCGACAACGATGGCGCCGCATCGGGAGTCACCTATTACAATCGCCGTTTGGAAAAGGGGCGGGCCGGCTACGACATCGCGCTCCGATCCGTCACCTATGCGACCTACGAACTACCGGTTGGCCGGGGCCGCGCCTGGTTGAATTCCAACGGTTGGCGTGACTATCTGCTTGGCGGCTGGGACTTGGCGTGGATTCAGATTTTCCAGAGTGGCCAACCGGTCACATTCACCGTGGGTGGAAGTCCCAACCGTTACTTGCCCGGCGTAATCCGGCAGAGTCAAATCCTGCCTAACGATCAAGTCGTTGTGGACAACTGGACCATCGGCGACCGCTTCGACAATAACCTCAAGAACGCGATGTGGAATATCCGCGGATTCTCCTATCCGGCCGCTTACACACCTGGAACGCTCGGGCGAAACACAGTTGATGGCCCGGGCATGATTTGGTCGCAGGTCTCGTTGGCGAAGAACCTGAGATTCAAGGAAAAATATAACCTCGACATCCGGTTTGACATTCAGAACCCGTTTAAGCGGCCGAACTTCGCCAATCCGGTCTCCGCAGCCAATATCACCAACCCCGGCACCTTCGGCAAGCCGACCGCCACAATAGGGAGTTGGAGCGGCATGGGCGGCTCATTCCTGAGCACGCTGGGGATCAAGATCTGGTTCTAGCCAGCCACTGGCCGATCCGGCTCTCAGTAAGTGACCTACGTTAGGACCACGACAGCATAAATCGGCGAGGCCGTGCGCGGCGGAGCCCGCTTGGTCATCGGTGTGGAGCCACTCTTGCACACGAGAATTTGAGACTCATCCCATCCCTCATTGCGCCTGCTTCAATTCGGCCGTATCTGTCAGTGCCGAAGCCGGCAGCAAGTATGAACATGCGGCTGGACGCGAGATCTGCGAGAGTTGTTTGCTCACGGCCGTTTCTTCCTCTTGATCTGCGAGGTTTATTCGACTAGAGAGCGGTCATTGAACGCCCGCGAAATTGCATCGAGGGACGCCAATTTGTACAACTCCCCGAGGGTGGAAGGTTGAAACATGCTTCGTCGAACACCCCGACCGTGGAACTGGTGAGCATGGCCATCATTCCGATATGAACAAGTTCGGTAGCCTGCTCGCCAATGGCGTGCACGCCCAGCAGCTTCATGTCTTGGCGGTCGAAGAGAAGTTTCAGAAAGCCATCCGTGTCACCAATGATGCGGCCACGAGCATTGGCTTGGTATGGCCCCCGGCCGACGACGTAGTCTACTCCTTTACGCTTTAGCGAATCTTCCGTCTCACCGACCATGCCGACCTCGGGAATCGTATAGACACCAGTAGGCAACAGACGAAACCCATTGGAAGGGACTTCCCGGCCGACCGCATGTCTTATCGCCACGCGAGCCTGTTGCATACTGGTCGAAGCCAGCGCAGGAAAGCCAATAACGTCCCCTGCCGCATATATGTGCGGCGCCTGCGTCCGGAAGTGCTCGTTGACATGGATGAGCCCGCGCTCGTTGGCCGTGATTGCTGCGGCTGATAGATTGAGATTCTCGATATTGCTTCTTCTTCCAGCGGCAACGACAACCGCGTCAACCGTGAGCTGTTCGCCTGAGGACAACGTCTAAGCGATTCTGTCCGGTCCGTCTTCACGGCAGGCCGCCACGTGCTGGTTCCAGTGGAACTCTATGCCGGCGCCGGCCATCGCACCGGCCAGTGCGTGGGACACCTCGGCATCAAGAAACGGCAGCAGCATGTCGCGACCTCCAATGAGGTGCACACGCGTGCCCAGTGCAGCAAAACGTGGAGGCGTACTCGCTCCCGATCACGCCGGCGCCGGCCACCGCCAACGTCTCCGGCAGGCGATCCAAGTCGAGGATCGTATCCGAGTCATATATGCCGTCGCTGCCGAACGGAAACATCGGCGGACGAACCGGCGCCGAACCGGTTGCGATGAGAATATACTCGCCGCGCAACCATACATCTTCCTCGCCGGATCCACGATGAACACGAACGGTGTGTGCGTCGGCCAGAACGCCAGTTCCACGGTAGATGACCGCTTTTGACGCCTCAAGACGCTGCGAGAGCATCGCATTGAGACCCGCTTTCACGTTTCGTTCGTGGCGCAGAAAATCCGGAACCGTCGCCTCCCTCCGTATCGAAAGATCCACACCGTAGAGGTCGCGAGAGCGAGCGCCCGACAGAGCCAATGCGTTTCACGGAGCGTCTTGCTCGGGACCGTGCCTGTGTTGGCGCCAGCGCCGCCGAGATCAGAGTGGCTATCAACGAGAGCGACTGTATGTCCAAGGGTCGCGGCCGTTGCCGCTCCGATGATTCCCGCCGGCCCGCCGCCTATGACCACCAGGTCGTACGGCTTCGTCTCATCGAACATCGAACGCACCTCCATTTCATTGCTAATATGGCCAACCGAATTCGCCGCCGGTCTTCGGACGAGTTCAATCGGCTAGTCTCTTTGGCAGTCGCTACCGCTTGTAGATGCGCGTTCAACAGAATTGCACTATCATTGAGCAACAACTTCCAGAAATCATTAGGCAAACGGACGGGGAAGGCGACGGCCCAAAGACCACTTCCTCTTCAGTCAGCAGGTGGGGAAAGGTTGAAGTTTCAGTCAGATCACTTGAATCCCCTGCCGGGCGTACACCCAAGGATCAGCAAGATGCTGTTGAGATCCGACCGGTGGGAAATGAAAGGGCAGCTCTTCAGGTTGTGCTGTGATCACTTCAACCCTTCACAGCCGATTCCATTGAAGGTCCGCGTTCTCGTGCGCGGGGACCCGCTCTAGGAGAACGGCTCGCATCGAAACCGGCGATGGCTTAGAGAGGATGAAGGAATCGAGATACTTTCGTCGCTCTCTTCACCTGTCGCGGAAGATTTCGTACACAACACCTTTGGTAATCGAGACGGCGTACAGATTACCGTTGGGACCTGTATGAATATCCGTGGCCATGCCGAAGTTGCGTCCGAAGAGAAGGCCTCGCTCTCCACGATGCTGAACTTGTTCGGATTGTCAGCGACCCGATCTTCCAGCCTCGGGTCGTCTATCCCAACCATTCTACGGTTCCCGGTCAGGTTGAGATGAAAGAGATGACCGCCTTCAAGGAAATCCCTGGCTCCGCCCACAAACAAGTCGCCCTCATACTGGGGGCCGAGCGCGCGACCCAGCATGAAACCAATGCCTCCGGGCGAGACCTCGAATTTCAACTGAATTCAGGAGGCTTCAACTGCGCCCCTGGAAGCATCACAAGCCGGGAAATCGCCCTTGGGCCGTATTCGCGATTAAAGTTGGCTGCCACCGCACCTGCTGAAGTCCAAAGTACATCCCCATGGTCACCGGATCGCGCGTCGTTTGATCCGTTTCAATGGCCTTGAATTGTGCGATACGGTCCTCGGGCCCCATGATCTGCACCCAAGCCGAATTGAGCCCGGGGATCACACGTTTGAGTTCACTGAAGGATGGTTCGACACCTCGGCCTTCAAAGACCTGGTGCTCGGAACCTACGGCAACGCCGGCGACGGCATCATCCGAGGCCCCGGCCTGGTGAACTGGGACCTGTCGCTATTCAAAAACTTCCGCCTGCGCGAGAATACGACCCTGCAGTTCCGCTGGGAGATGTTCAACGCCTTCAATAACGTGAACCTGAACACCCCCTCTGTAAACACCGGTGACGCGCGCTTCGCACGCATTAGCGGCGCGGCCACGGGCCGCGAAATGCAAGTGGGCCTGAAGCTATTGTTCTAAGCTTCGGCGCGGAATTGCAGGCCGCACTATCTGGGGGTGCCCCCCATACGGAACCAAAGGACCCGATTCAGATTGCCGCGTCCCGGGTCCGAGAGCACATCACCTGCTGCATTAACATGCACCGAATGCAACCCGGGCGACTCGACGTAGCCGAGAACTTTTCCTGTCTTGCAGTCGACGTTCACTAGCCAGCCGGCCGCCTCATTAGCGACATTCCGAGGGTGGGTGCCGATCCATAGAGTGCCGTCAGGAGCGCTCGTGATCGAAAACGTCTTGCCCAGGTGATTCCACTCGCCCAGGTACTTGCCTTCGAAGTTGAAATGCTGGATTCGGCCGTTCTGCCGGTCGGCAACGTAAACGACGCCGTCCATTGCTGTGATGCCGTGCGGCAGGTGGAATTGGCCCTTGCCGGTCCCCGCAGAGCCCCACTGCCGGACGCGCCGGCCCTGGCTGTCGTACTCGAGGACACGGGCATTGCCGTAACCGTCGGCGATAAAGAGTCTGCCATCGGGCGCAAATGCGATGTCCGCGGCGCCTCGATTTCCGCGCCCGCCTTGCGGAAGCTCGCCGATTTCAAATCGCAGAAGTTGCTCGCCCTGCGGTGTGAACTTGAGTACTACCGAGCTGCGGGAATCGACCGTCCAGATATTCCCCTCCGGATCGATTCGGATGCTGTGCGGATTCTCGTAAAGGCCCTTGCCCCAGGAGCGCAGAATGCGCCCCGAGCTGTCGATGGCGACCACGGGGTCGAGCTTTGCATTTCGATGAAGCACGTATACGGTGCCGTCTCGGGCGGACGCGGTTGAGGAGATGTAATCGGTGTTCCAGTCCGGAGCCGGAAGTTGAATCCGCAACGGTGTTGGCTGCCGCGGCGCGCGCGGCGACTTAGCGATGAGATCGCGCAAAGCCGTCGCTTGCTCTTCCGTGGCCGGCAGTGCGGGGGTTTGTGCTACCACGCAGGCGGCGAGTACAAATTGCAGAGCGATGTGATAAGGGATGGCGGACATGGTAGCTATTTCCGGCCGCCAGGGCCGTAGAGAACCATCCCCGGTCGCGCTCCGGTGTGAGTGCCCTGGTCGATGACCACTTTTCCGTTGACCAGCACGTACTCGACGCCGGCCGCGTATTGGTAGGGATTCTCGTAGGTCGCCTTGTCGTTGATCGTGTTGGGATTGAATACCGCGACATCGGCCCACATACCGGGGCGGAGAAGGCCGCGATCATAAAGACGGACTTTGGCGGCGTTGTGCGAGGTCGCTTTGCGAACGGCTTCTTCGAGCGTGATCACTTTCTCATCGCGGGCGTAATGGCCTATCACCCGCGCGTAAGTCCCGAACGAGCGCGGATGCGGCATGCCTCATCCGGCCGATGCATCCGCCTTCAATGCCGAACCGTCCGAGCCGAAGCTGACAAACGGAGTCCTCATCGCGTGGCGCATGTCGTGTTCGACATGGTGATAGTAGAGCGATGGAACCGCGCCCTGATTATCGATCAGCGTCTCGAACAGTACGTCCAGCCACGGTTTCTTCTTCTCGGCGATGAGCTCGCTCACGCGCTTGCCGACATACTTGCGGTAATCGGGGTTGGCAACGGACATGATCTGAATTCGGCTCCAGTCGCTGCCGACGGCTGTGTAGTGGTTGTACCAGCCGGGGATACCCTGCGTGATGTCGCGCTCCAACCGCGCACGGAGGGATGGATCCTTCAGCCGCTTGAGCATCTCGGCGGTGCCCCCTTCATGTGCCCAGGGCGGAATGATGTTGCGCAGGCCGGCGTTTTGTCCGGCGGTGTAGGGATAGATGTGGGCCTCGACGTCCGCTCCCTGATTCCGCGCGTTTTGGATCACGCCGATGAGCTCGGGCATCTGCCCCCAAAGCTTGTGGTGAGCGATCTTCAGGTGCAGCAGATCCACGGTGACGCCCGCGCGCCTGGCTATCTGAATGGCTTCGGAGACGGAGTCGAAGACTTCCTCACCTTCGCTTCGCGTATGGGTCGAGTAAATGCCGCCGTATTCGCCGGCTATTTTCGCCATTTCGACTAACTCATCCGTTGAAATCCAGAATCCGGGCGTCTGATGCAGGGAAGTGGATACGCCGAGCGCGCCATCCTCCATCGCCTCGCGGATCAGCGCGCGTATCTTCTCGATTTCGGCCGGCGTCGCGGGCCCCGGTTTCGGCCCGTGCGCCGCCTGGAAGACGAGGCCGGAGCCGATATAGGAGCCGATGTTCGTCGAGACGCCGTTCCTCAAAAGCGCGGCCCAGTAATCGCGGAACCGGGGGAATTGGCCGGTGGGAGCGGCAGAGGAACCTTCGCCGAGAATCATCGAAGTGACGCCCATGCGGATCATGCTTTCGGCGTTTCCGTCGGCGAGCACGGCTTCGTCAGAGTGGTTGTGCATGTCGATGAAACCGGGCGCGACAACCAGTCCCATTGCGTCGATCGTCCGGGCGGCGGTCCTGCCGGTGAGTTTGCCGAGGGCGGCAATCCTTCCGTTCCTGATAGCAAGGTCGCTGTGGAAAGTGGGATTGCCGGTTCCATCGGCGATCCTGCCGTTGCGGATCAGAATGTCAAAGTCCTGCGCGGCCACGCGACCGGAGAGCAGCAAAGTGGCGATCACAAGCGTAGGTTTCATGTTCGACGCCGCACAGGCAAGCTTACCACTCGCAACTGACGCGCGACCGACGCCCAAGGGCGAAGGTCGCGCGGTTGGCGCTCGGCGCGCTTAGTAGCTTGCTCCCCAGAACATGGTTCCGCCAGCGAAGTTCGTGACGGTCATGCGCATCTTGCGGACTACGTACCCGCTGTAACGATAGCCGTAGGCGAAGTCCTCATAGACGTAGCCTGGATTCCAAACCAGCACCCATCCCAGGCCACCGAAGTACTCTTGCACACGCACTGTGGGAGATCCGGTGCTAATACGGCACATGGTTAGGACACCTGCGCTGCTCGGCCCGAGGCTGATCACGGCGTCTCCCGTCCATTGCCCGGTGCCTGAGATGTCGTGCGCTCCCCATGTATCGTAATTCGTCTGGCTGTTGAACCAGAAGTTCCAAAGCCCAAGATCCTCATCTCCGCAAGCAATGCCGGAAATGAAATGTTCACCGGACGAGGCCGCTGCCGGCGTAGCCTGAATCCCGGTGGCGAACATCGACAGGTTGCGAGGCTGCTCGCTCCCAGGCGATCCAGACGGACGTTGCACTTTGTGGTCATAAAGCAGCAGCTTAGGTGCATTCCCACCGCCGAGCGCGAGAAAGACCTCCAGCGGCGTCGCTTTCTGAACGTCGAGCAGCGCATTCACCGCCGAGAGGGCTTGCTCTCCGATAGACCCAATCCCAACCGAGCCGTCGGGATGTTCCACGAATTCAACAGCCCCATCCCGCACGGACACTCGTGCGATCACCTTGGCCCTTTGCTCCTGTCCGAGTGTGGCAAGTTTTTCAGACCCGTGAAACAGCTCCGGCGAAGATCCTTGGCCGGTTTCCTGTGCATTGGCGCCCACGGCAACTGCCGTCAACGCAAGACATACTCCGATTCGAATGCTGAAGTTATACTGCATGGTTTTTCTCCTTGTTTTCTAAAGTGGCTGTTCTCGACTCAGACGCCGGTACGATGGCTACATCTAGGGCTTCCGTCGCTGAGATCGGATACACTTGCTACTGTGCAGACGGATAGTGAATCCCGCCATTCACACGCAGCTTTCTGAGCCACGACAGTGAGGGGCTGTCTTGTAGTGGCGCCGCACAAGGTCTACGGCCTCCACTGGAATCAGTTCTTCCCAGTTTTTCCCGCATCGAATCCTGCGGCGGACCTCAGTCGCGGAGACTTCATCCCAACCTTCCACGACTAGATGCCGCACGCGACGACGGAGATGTGTGGGCGGTTGATACAGACCTTCCCGTCCCGCCACCAGGAGTCCGTATTCTTCGAGCTGCATCTCAACTGGGATATCGCCATAATCCCAGCCAACGATCCTCTCTGCCGCATCGCGCCCGCAGACCATCCATAACTCACACACACCTCCATAGGCATCGCGGCACTCGCGTGCAATCTCGATGAACAGACCACCTTCGGTGATCGCGGCGGAAAACGCCCGCTGCCCCGCGATTGCCGCACATACGATTTCCATGCGCGCCGCCAAACCTACGTCCTTATATTCTTTGTGCGGAAACCGGCGGGGCATCGTGAACACGACTTCGTCCACGCGCTGAAGCGCCGTTTGCGCCAGCGCCAGGTGTGCGCGCGTAATGGGATGAAAGCTACCCGGGAAGATACCAAGGCGAGCAGGCTGAACCCGGGAGCGAATCAGGAACTCCATTTCATCACAAGCCCACGGAACAGCAGCCACATCTTTTCCAGGGTGGAAATCCGAACTCGCCGCTGCAACACAGGAAAACGGTCCCGTTCGATGCGGGCGAGGAGGCGCGAGTAGATTTCAATCAGAGCCCAGAGCGATCCGCGGCAGGATGGATCGATCATGCCGAGGAGCGGGCGCGACTCGCGATAATACGACCACGCCCGCTCAGCTTCGAACTTCAGGAGAGCCTGGAGTGATTCGCTCTCGGTGGCCCCGGCCAAATCCGGCTCGGTCACACCGTATTGACTCATCTCCGTCTGGGGAAGGTAGACCCTGCCATTCTGGAAGTCTTCCTTGACGTCGCGGATGATATTGGTCAACTGGAACGCAACGCCGCACTTTTCGGCCAGGGGAAGTGCCTCCGCGTCGCGGAACCGAAAGACATGGATAGTGGCAATGCCTGCCACCGAGGCGACCTGATAACAATACCGGTAGAGTTCATCGAATGTCTGAATGCGCTGGCGATCGATGTCCGACGTCACGCCGTCGATCATCTCGTGAAAATAGTGGCCGGGGATGCCGAATCGCTTGACGGTGTCGGTAAAGGCAGGCCAGACGGGATGCAAAGGTAGCTGTCCCTCAAGCGCCGAGGTTAGCTGCTGGCCCCACTCATCGAGAAGTTGGCGTTTGACGGCCGGCTCGCCAGGTGCGTCGCTGCGGTCGTCGCACACTCGCATGAAAGTATAGATGGCGCACATCGCGTCCCGGCGGCTGGAATCCAGAACTGCGAACGCATAGTAGAAGTTTTTGGCGCGATTTCGGGCAACCGCCCGGCAGTAGGCATAGGACGCCGCCAGGCGTGTCACGCGGCCCTCGAGAATGCCCAGCCAATCAGAGTCCGAACAAGTAGAGCCATGCGCTCTGCCTTGCCGATGGCCGGACGCGTGAGCAGCACATCGTAGTCTCGCGATTCGACCTTCTGGAGGATCTTGAGGCCGCCGCGGCTGAACAATTCCAGGTCGAAAGAGAGCCGCCGGTCGACCATGCGGGCAAGCGGCAGCCCTTCTAAGAACAAATTCCTGGCATAGCCGACGGCTTCGGCCAGAGCAGCCCGAAAGGCAGGTGTCGATTGGCGGTCCAGCACGTCCTGGTGGGAACCTCCATACTTTCGCAGCAGCTCTTGCGGAAGATAGATACGGTCCTTTTCGAGGTCCACGGAGACATCCTGCCAGAAGTTGGCCAACTGAAGCGCGGTACAGGTGCGGTCGCTCAACTGTTGGCGTTCGGAGTCGTGGTAGCCGCAAAGACCAAGCACGAGACGGCCCACAGGGTTGGCGGAGTAGCGGCAATAGTCGAGGAGTTGCTCGAGCGTTTCGTAGTGCGTGATGCGTTGGTCCTGTATGAAAGCCTGAATGAGATCGAGAAACGATTCGGAAGGAAGCTCGCGGCGGCGCACCGTTTCTCGCAAGGCTGTAAGGACAGGATGTCTGGCCTCGCCCTGGTACATCGCGATGGTCAGGCAGCGCCACCAATCGAGGAGGCGAAGACTTTCAGTGGGATCGCCGATTTCGTCGCCCAAGTCGTCGGCCCAGCGGCAGAAGGCATAGACGTTTTGAAAGTCCTGGTGGAGATGGCGAGGGAGAAGGAAACTGACGACGTGGAAATTCTCGTAATGGGAGGCCGCGAGCCATCGCGTATACGCGAATGATTCTTCGACCCCCCAGGATCGTTCCATCGCATGGCTATCTTTGACGAACAGCCGGGGAGGAAGAAACGTCTGCTTCAAGCCAGAGGATCAGGGGATGATGGCGGTTTTCAGATGGCCGTTATGGCTCATCAGATACCGCATCACTTCGAGCAGATTCGTGAGAGGCTCGACGCAATTGACGAAGCCGGCGGCGGTAATTTCGCCGCGAGCGACGGATTCAAGGGCGAGCCGTATGTGTCTGGGCGTGTGGTGAAAACTCGCCTTGCAGGTGATTTCGGAATAGTGGATGAGCGATGTATCGAGCGAGACCCGGCTGTCGTTGGGGCAGCCTCCGAAGAAATTGACCGTGCCGCCGCGCCGGACCATTCGGACGGCCTGCTCCCACGTTTCCGGAATTCCGACCGCCTCGATGGCGATGTCAGCGCCATGCCCGCCGGTCACGCGGCGCACTTCGGTCACGACGTCGGCTCCATCGCTGATGAAGACATCGTCTGCGCCCAACTTCGAGGCGCGGTCGACCTGCGTCTTCCGGCGTCCGATGGCGATCACCCGGGCTCCGAACACTTTGGCGAGGCGGACGAACATGAGTCCGATCGGACCCAGGCCGATCACCGCGATCGTGTCCCCCTGCTTGGGCACCGATTCTTCCAGCCCTCGCAGCACGCAGGCCAGCGGCTCGGCCAGCGCGGCATCCTGGTAGCTGATGTGATCCGGCACCAGGTAAGTGTTCTTCTCGACGATCCGCGCCGGAATGCGCATGAACTCGGCGTACGCGCCATTGTTGAACAGCAGATCCTCGCACAGATTATCGTTGCCCTTGCGGCAGTAATAGCATTCCCCACAGGGAGCGGAGTTGGCCGCAACGATGCGCTGCCCGGGCTTGAACTTCGTGACCCCAGGACCAACCGCTGCGACATCGCCGGCCAGTTCATGACCGAACAGCGCGGGCGGAACGATCATGCGCGCGTGATACCCCCGGCGGAAAACTTTCACGTCAGTGCCACAGGTCAGAGCGGCTTTGATGCGGACGAGAACGTCTCCGGAGTCGAGACGGGGAACAGAAACCGGCTCGACTTTGAGATTTTCCCTGCCGTAGAGCACGGCCGCCATCATTTGAGTATTCACTTTAAGATGACCTCTGAGGCTGAACAATTATTTTCAGAGATTGGCCGTCAGGATGCAACGCGAGATCGAAACCACGCACTGCATCGGGCAGTGGGAGCCGATGCGTGATCAGGTCCTCGACGGGCAGTTCCCCCGAAAAAACGAGCCTCGCGGATTCAGCTTGCAGCTCCACTGAGGCGCTATAGCTTCCAAACAGGACGCGCTCGCCCACACAAAGATCGGCTCCCGAGAGCTCGATTCGTTCTTGCGGCGAGGTTTGGGCAAAGAGCAGGATGCGTGCACCGGGGCGCGTGCTCGATACAGCCTGCTCGACCAACCCGGGAGCGGAAACGGCGGAAATGACATGATCGGCTCCGCGGCCGTCAGTGAGATTGCGCAGTTCGGCGGGCACATCCGAGACCTGAGGATCGAGAGCCAACGTCGCACCAAAGCGGATGGCTAGCTCGCGCCGGCGAGCGATCGTGTCCGTGGCCACGGTCCGGCAGCCGCGGAGGCGCGCCATCATGGTGAAAATCAATCCAATGGGGCCTTGTCCCTGAATCAAGATTGTGTCACTCGGTTGCGGATTGAGCTCGTCAATTCCTTTGAGACAGGTGTTGACGGGCTCGACGAAGCTGGCGCGGTCATAAGATACACCGTCTGGAATTGTTTCGACGCCATCCCGTACAATCCAGTCCATCACTCGCACATATTGGGCGAAGCCGCCGCCGGCCGGTTCAAAGCCCGCCGTCACGCCGACCTTCTTATAGATCGGACACTGCGCGTAAAACCTGCGTTCACAGTAAAAACAATTCTTACACGGAATGTGGTGGAAGGCGATGACTCGGTCCCCCGGGCGGAATCGCCTGACCGAAGACCCGGCTGCGACTACCTGGCCGGCGGTCTCGTGGCCATAAATGCGCGGGGCCGGGAGCAGATCGTATTGAATCTTCTTGAGATCGGTGTGACAGATGCCGCAGCTCTCCACACGAATCAGGATTTCCTCATCCCCGATGGCCGGGACAGGAACAGCTTCCACGCGGACTGTGCGATTTCCTGTATAGACGGCGGCCTGCATGGAAGTGGGAGGCACGTGGCTAGCGAATCGCATGGACAAGATGTTCTCCCAGTTGCCGGGCCGCATAGCGCGCCTGACGATCCAGTTGGATCAGATGTGGCAGCACTTTGAAAGGATGCGCGAGGGCGGCGCTCAAGATGCGCCGTTTGGAAAAACGACCAGAGGCATCGCGATAACGATTGAAATCAAGCGGTAGATCCTGGTCTACGGCATCGCTCACCACACGGACGCAGCGGAAGGCTCTTCCGAATTCCGTAGCCGTCTGCGCCACGGCAGCCGCTTCCATATCGACGGCCTTCGCCCCTGTGGATTCATGAAGCTCCGCCTTTTCGCGGGCGGTGACGAAAACCCGGTCGCCACTCAGTAGGACGCCGCCGGGGGTGCCGGTGCCATACTGGGCGCCAGATGCAGCGTCGAGGACGGTAGCGGCTACGAAGATATCCCCAACAGCCAGCGACGGATCCAGGGCGCCGCAAAACCCAGTGCTGATCACAGTTCCCTGCACGCGCTCGAGAGCGCCTGCCGCGGCTTGGCGGGCCAACCGGGGGCCGGGCCCATTGGCGGCGAGAACCCACCGGCGGCCCTGGCCGAGCGCCGAAACGGCATAGTCGAGACCCCAGGCGAACTCCTCCAACCCGTCCAGGAACGGCATCAGTCCCGCGAATTCTCTCGCTTCTGCCGCGATCAAGATCAAAGTCTCCACCTCAGCAATATCCGTGCGACCGGAACCAGTCCACAGCGCGGCGCAGGGCGCCGTCCACCGGCATGGCCGCGAATCCAAGTTCCTTGACGGCCTTCACCGGAGTGACAAACATCTTTTTGCGTGCCATCCGGACTCCCTCGAGCGGGGCGCGGGGCGCACGCCCTGTCAAATGTGCCCAACCTGTGCTTACAATTCCTGCGGCGAAGGCGACCGAATAGGGAATCTGAGTTTTCGGCGCGCGAATTCCGGAGAGGTCTTCGAGCTTTTGAAATATCTGGGCGAGGGTAAGGTTTTCTCCACCGAGGATATACCGCTCACCGGGAACGCCTTGCTCGCAGGCGAGTAGATGGCCGCGAGCAGTGTCGCGGACGTCCACCAGATTCAAGCCTGTGTCGATGTAAGCGGGCATACCTCCTTTGAGAAAGTCGAGGATCATCCGTCCGGTCGGCGTGGGTTTGACGTCGTGGTCGCCAACGGGCGCTGTGGGATTGACAATCACAACAGGAAATCCCTGCTCGGCGAATTTGCGCGCCTCCTGCTCGGCCAGGAACTTCGATCGCTTGTAAGCCCCCGTCATTTCATCCAGCCCCACGGGGCTGGTTTCATCGCCGACTCCGTCCTTGGGAATGCCGATGCAGCCGACCGTGCTTGTGTACACAAAGCGTTCGATGCCTGCCTTGCGCGCGGCCAAGAGGAGGTTGCGGGTTCCATCGACATTGGAGCGGAACAACTCGTCCGGGTTCGGAGCCCAAAGGCGGTAGTCGGCGGCCACATGAAACACCAGACTGCAACCTTGAACGGCGCGCTCGAGAGACGAGGGATCCTGGAGATCTCCGGGAACCGTCTCGACACCTTCCAGATCCACCAACTGCTTTCCCGAGCGGACAAGCGCACGTACACGATCGCCACGCTCGAGCAGGTAGCGCGCCACATGCCAGCCGACGAATCCCGTTGCTCCCGTTACCAGAACCGCTCTCACCCTAAGTTCTTTCTCTACCGGAGGGCCCAATGCATCAGCCGGAAACTGTCGCTGAGCTTCGCGTTGATACCCAGCGCCGCCGATGGCTCGTAACCACAATGCACCATGCAGTGCGCGCAGCGCGGATCGTTTCCTTCTCCGTATTGTTCCCACGGAGTTCGGGTCATCAGATCCTCGAAGGTCTTATAATGCGCATCCGTGATCAGATAGCAGGGCCCCTTCCAGCCCTTGACGTTATAGGTTGGATTCCCCCAGGCCGTGCACGGCAGGTCGCGCTCGCCCTTGAGGAAATCGAGATAGACCGGCGTGCTGTTGAGCTTGTACTTAGCCGCCAGCCGGTCAATGTCCTTGAACTTTTCGTGCACATCGTCGCGCGTCATGAAAATCTCACGATCGTTGACGGCGGAGTAACCATAGGCGGGCGACAGCATGTGCCCATTGAGGTTCATGGGCGCGAGAAATTCGAACAGCTCCTCGATCTCTTTCATGTCTGTCTGCTGATAGACCGTGGTATTCGTGCAGACCTTGAAGCCCGCTTTCTTGGCCACCTTGATCCCTTCGATGGCTTCGCGGAAGACGCCCTCTTTTTCGACGCAGATATTGTGCGTCTTCTCCAGACCATCCAGATGGACGTTGAAGAAAAAGCTCTCGTGAGGCTTGTACTGATGGATCTTCTTGCGCAGAAACATCCCATTTGTGCACAGATAGATGTGGCGGCCCCGGGCAGTGATCTTCTCGACCAGGTCCGGGAGTTTGGGATAGAGCATCGGCTCGCCGCCGCAGATCGAAACCACCGGCGCCCCGCATTCATCGACGGCCCCCAGACACTGATCGAGCGTAAGCATCTGGCTGATGGTGGATTCGTACTCGCGGATGCGTCCGCAACCGGTACAGGTGAGGTTGCAGGCGTGGAGCGGCTCGAGCATCAGCACCAGCGGAAACCGCTTGTGAATCATCGGGTGAGTCTTACCGCGCGCCGAAGGGCCGTGAATAATCTTGAATGGATTGGCCGAATCGAGGTGGGCGGAGTTGTCCACTTGCCACTCGGGCCGCGGGCGGAACCTGTTGCGAGCGATATAACCCGCCAATCCAGCCGTCATCGAAAGCGGAAATCGCATCGATTATCCTCTCGCCGCCATGGAGACAGTTACGGTCTCGGCGTTACGTGATTTCAGAAAAGTGGCCAATGCCAGCACCGGAAACATGTCCCGGTACAAGTGATAGGTCAGGTAGAAGACCCGCGGGAAGCCTGTGCCAGTCGCCAGATCCTCGTGCCAGCGTCCTTGGCAATCCTGGGTGCGAACAAGATATTCGACTCCCTTTTGCACACTGAGACTTTCCGCGTCTCCGCCCGCGATTAGACCGAGGAGAGCCCACGCCGTCTGCGTAGCGGTACTGCGTGCGGAAACGAAGGTTTTCCGGTCATAGCTCTCACACGACTCGCCCCAGCCTCCGTCGGCGTTCTGAATCGACCGCAGCCATTCCCCCGCCCGGAGAATGTGCGCCTCGCGATCGTCTTCTCCCGTGGCGCGGAGTCCGCGGAGAGCGAGGAAGGTACCGTAGATGTAGTTGACTCCCCAGCGGCCGTACCAACTTCCATCGGCCTCCTGCGTCCGCCGCAGATACTCGACTCCCCTCAGAATGGCAGGATGCGAAGGCTCGATTCCGTGAACGATCAGCGATTCCACCACGCGGCCGGTGATATCGGGACAGGTGGGATCGAGCATGGCGTTGTGATCGGCGAAGGGCACGCCGTTGAGAAACTGCCAGTTGTTGTCAACGTCGAAGGCGGCCCAGCCGCCATCAGCGGACTGCATGGCAAGCAACCAGTCTACGGCCCGGAGGACCGTGGCTTTGTGCTCGACCGGATCGGAGGCGCGCGCATGCTTGAGGGCGAGCAGCACCATCGCCGTATCGTCGATGTCCGGGTAGAATTCGTTGGCGAATTCGAAGTACCAGCCGGAGGGCTCGGTGTTGGGCCGCTTTACACTCCAGTCGCCTTTACGGCGAACCTCCTTGGAGAGGAGCCAGTCGGCGCAGCGCTGAACGGACGTACGGGTTCCGACACCGGCTTCACCCAAAGCGAATGCCGCGATGGCCGTGTCCCAAACGGGAGAAAAGCACGGCTGGAAAAAAAAGCGCCCACCATCGCGCGTCAGAAGCCGGTCAAATTCCCGTTGCGCATGTGCGCGAACCGGATCGTCTTCCCGGTAGCCGAGACTTTCGAGCGCCATGATCGCGTATTGCATGGCGGGATAAATGGCTCCGAGACCATCGGAGAGCTTCAGGTGCTCGACTATCCAGCGTTCGGCTTTGTGGACCGCTTTGTGGCGGACGGAAGGAAGTCCGAAACGTTGCCAAAGTTTGAAACCCAGATCGATGTGAAGGAAAAGATTCCGCCAACTGAAAAAGCCTTCGTCATTCGGGAAGGCCGAGGCTTTGCCGGGCACGTACAGCTCGCGGAGATCGAAACCTTCTGGCACGGGCCGGGGGCCGGAAGCCTGCACGAGGGAGAGAGGAATCACAATGGCGCGGGTCCACGACGACATCTCGTAGATCACATCACTCATCAGCATCAGTTCGGGAGGGACTGTGGGGGTGTGCTCGCGCGGGTGGAGATTGAACAGGCTGAGATTAATCTTGACGTAGCTGTTGGCCGCCGGGATGCCGCCGAGCGCACAAATGCACTCGCGCAGCCGTATCATCCGGGGATCCGATGTTAGGAGGCCACCGAGCTTGAGAGCGAAGTAGGCTTTGACGCTGGCGCTCACATCGCTTGGGCCGTGAGGATAGACAGAAAATCCGCCATCGGGAAGCTGGCGCTGCAGGATGGAAGCAATGGCCTCCCCGATCGTGCTGCGGGTTGGCGGATTCCACACACCATTTTGGGGCGGATGGAGCCACAGTTGGAGAAGAAGGTAGTCGGATTCGAGCGTGGAATCGGCAGTGAGATCGCCCCACCAGTAACCATCGGAATGCTGGCGGCGAAGCAAAGAGTGGGAGGCTCGATCCAGGGCGCGCGTAGCATCCACCCCCTCCATCAGCTTGACAGCGTTATTCATAGCGCAATCCGTTATTCATAGCGCAATCTGAGTTAGCCGGGACGCCTGCTGCAAATCACCAGGGAGCGAAAACCGTACGTCCTCGTGCTTGATCTCCAATTCCTCCACATGGTCGAATCCACGGTTGCGCAGGGACTGTACAAGATTCTGGACCAGGTACTCGGGGGCGGACGCCCCAGCGGTCACGACAACATCGTGCACATCGCTGAGCCATTCCTTTTGAATATCGTGCTCATCATCCACTAGGAACGCGGGAGTTCCTTCATTGCGGCAAACCTCCACCATGCGGCGCGAGTTGGAGCTGTTTTGCGAGCCCACCACGAGCATGAGCTGGCATCGCGCGGCGACTTCCTTTACGGCCTGCTGGCGGTTTTCCGTGGCGTAGCAGATATCTTGCGCCGGAGGACCCTCGATGTTAGGGAAGCGGCGCTTGAGGATGGCAATGATGCCGGCCGTTTCATCCAGGCTGAGAGTGGTTTGTGTGATGTAGCAAACTTTGTCAGGACGGTCCACTTGAACACATTCGGCTTCGGCTTCGTCACTGACGACGATGGTGGATGCGGGCGCTTCCCCGAGGGTTCCAACCACCTCGTCGTGGTCCCTATGGCCTATAAGGAGGATCGAGTAACCCTTCTTGGCGAATCGGAGAGCCTCCAGGTGGACCTTGGTAACCAGCGGACAGGTCGCGTCTATCACTTGTAAACCGCGGGCTTTGGCTTCCTGGCGGACCTGAGGAGAGACGCCATGGGCGCTGAAGATCAGGCGGGCGCCTTCCGGCACTTCCGACAGCTCCTCGATAAAGACCGCGCCTAAATCGCGCAACTCCTCGACAACATGCCGGTTATGCACGATTTCTTTGCGAACGTACACCGGCGGCTCGAAAACGGAGAGCGCGATCTTGACCACGTCGATGGCGCGGACGACACCGGCGCAAAAACCGCGAGGCGTGAGGAGGATGACCTTCTTCCCGTTCCCGGGCGAAGTCATTGAAGACATAAAGGAATTTTTAGTATAGCAATCTTGCGGTGCAATCCCTGCCTGCGGCGGGAGGGTGGGCTTTAGCACGCGCGGTGCTTTAGCCCCGCTTCTATTGGGCACCCGACCAGGAAATCAGCGGGACTAGAGCCGCGCGCTGGCTGAAGCCCACCTCCACGTGCTCGATTAGATTAAAGAGGACGGTGTCCCAGGACGATAAGTAAGATGGAGACGGGCAAGTACATGAAAATACAACATACAAACATAGGCGGCCCAGGGACGGAGGGTGCCGAGCGTTCCCAAGCATCTGGGTCGCACCCCCGAGGCGGGTCCACCGACGAAGGTCGTGAAGCGGGGGCGGGCGGGGATCGCATCTCGCTTTCGAACCTCAGTCAACAGTTGCATGCGCTTTCACCGGAGCGTGAGAAACGGATCACAGCGCTGTCGGCGGCCTATGATTCAGGCAGCTATAACTTCAACGCCGCGGATCTGAGCCGGCGGATCGTCCAAGAAGCCATGGGCGAGTTTTGACCGAGGGGAGGGGTGAGGGAATGATACCCTCGGAGCTCGATCTAGTACTCAGCGAGCTCGAGAGCATGTTACTCCTCCCCACTGCCGCGCGACTGCGGGGTCTCGAGGCTTTACTACAGAGAGTGGTGGCAGCCGTAAAGGCGCAAAAGGCAGCCTTTGAACCACAACGGGGCCAAGTGCAACGCGTCACGCGATTGTTCCACCGGGCCGCGCACCTGCAGTTTGGAATGGCGGCGCTCCTCCTGGTGCCGGAGAACGGTTATACGTCCGAAGGAGGGGCAGCCGGGCCCGTGCAGGCGCAAACGACGCGGTGGGAGGGCTGAGAAATGGGAAATCTACTCGCCTCGCTCCAGACAACGGCCGACTCGATGGCCGCTGTGGAGAAAGCCATCGACACAGCGACCAACAATGTAATGAACGCCAAGTCGGCCGGCTTCGCCAAACAGCGGCTGCCGCTGCTGGCCAAGCGATTCGAGATCGACTCAGGCCTGATCGGAGGGGCTGAAGCCGGGGATCTCGTATCGAGCCGCCTGCGGTACCTGGAGCGGAGCGTCTGGGACCAAGCGCATGGCTGGGGCAAGTACGCTCAACGGGAGTCGTTGCTCGAACGTCTCGAACCGGTATTCGATATTGCCAGCGGCTCGGGCATCGCGGGCGCTCTCGACCGCTTGTTCCAGTCGTTTTCTCAATGGAGTGTCAACCCCAACGACACGCCGATCCGGCAAACCGTGATCGATCGAGCCCGCGACCTCGCCGCCACGTTTCAGTACTCCGCCGCTTCGCTGGCCGAGGCCCGAGAGGACATCCAGAATGAGCTCGCTTCGGTATTAGAAAAGATCAACCGGGTGGGCGAACAGATTCGGCAGTTCAACCTCGAGATACGTCAGGACGTGCGCACGCAGTGGGATGCGGGGCTCGATGCGCACATTCACACGCAACTGGAAGAGCTGGCCGAATATGTTGACTTCGACGTACTGCGTGGTGACGATGGCGCCTACACAGTGAACCTCGGCGGTCAGACCCCGCTGGTGATGGGCGAGCGTTTCCATCCTATCTCGGCGGATTTTTCGTCTGGGCAAGCAGTGATCCTGGATTTCCGGGGGCAGGACGTCACGTCGCAATTCCAGCAGGGGCGTTTGTTTTCATTGGTGGACGTCCACAACAATTTTGTGCCCGGAGTGATGCAGGATCTCGACCTGCTGGCGCAGTCGCTCGCGGATGACATCAATTCCGCGCTGCAGTCCGGTCTGGACCGCAATGGTCTTCCCCCGGCTGTGGATCTGTTCACCTACAACACAACCACGGGTCCGGCGGCATCGCTCTCGATTACCGCCATCCTGCCCAATGAGCTTGCCGGCGCAATCGCCACCGCGCCGGGCGGCAATGGCAATGCACTGAACCTCGCAGCGTTGGCGACTTCTAAGCAGGTCAACGATTTCACCTACACGCAATACTATGGATTTGTTGCCGGGCGCGCGGGACGCGAGCTCGCCAACGCGCGAAAAGACGAGTACTCCCAGTCCCTGCTTCTGGCACAAGCGCGAAACCTGCGCGCTGAGAAAACGGAAGTGTCGCTCGATGAAGAAGCCGCGAATCTCATTGTCTTCCAGCGGCAGTACCAGGCTAACGCAGAGATGGTGCGGATTCTGAACGAGCTCACCGGAACCGTAATCGATTTGATCCGATAAGGAGGACCACCGTCATGCTGCGAGGCCCGGACGCTCAATCCACCAGGTTCCTGACGGATCTGGCCGAAATCACCAAGCGGATGGACCGCGCGCAACGGGAGATCACATCGGGACGCCGTATCAATACGGCCAGCGACGACGGTGACCAGATCTCCAGTCTCCTGGCTGCGCGGTCCGATCTCGGTCTCGCCGAACAGATCCTTGAGAATCTCGGCCGCATCAAAACCGAAACCGACACCGCGGAACAAGCGATTTCGCAATCGATCGACGCCATGGATCGGATTGTCACGCTCGGCACGCAGGGAGCAAGCGACCTGGTAGACGCCAATGCCCGCGCTACGATCGCGTCCGAGATCGAACAGCTTCTGGCGCAAATCGTCAACCTCTCGAACACTCAATTGGAAGGACGTTATCTGTTCGCGGGCGACACGGATCAGGTGCTTCCGTACACGCTCGACTGGACTCAGGCGGACGCCACCAGCCCCTACGCCGGCTCAACCAGCACGCGCGAGGCGCAGCATCCGAGCGGGCTTCGTTTCAGCCTGTCGTTGACAGCCGACGTAATCTTCGATAACAGCGATCCGAACAAGAACGTCTTTGACTCAGTGAACGAGCTTCGCACTGCCCTGAATGCAGACGACTCCACGGCGGTCAACGCGGCACTTGGCAAGGCCCGGACCTCGCACACGCACCTCAACTCTTCGCTTTCGTTCTACGGGGGTGTGCAGAATCAGGTGCAGGCGGCGACCGATACGGCGCAAAAGCGCATTGTCACCCTGCAGACGCAGATTTCCAACATCCAAGATGCCGATCTCACTTCGGCCATTTTGGAGTTGAATCAATCGCGACTGCTGCAGGAGACGGCGTTGCAGGCCCAAGCTCGGCGGACTCAGACCAGTCTGTTCGATTATTTGCGGTAGGCTGATACACTACTTGGCGATCCGGCATCACCATTGCTGGAAACCTTACGTTCCGCCACGCCGGAGCCATTGCTCGGGGCATTGCTGTTGAACGAGCGTAGCTACACGTCGAATTGGCCTGACTTGTCGGATGTATAAGCGACCCAGCGGACATCCGCTGAGAACTTCGCGTCAGTCTCGCGAAACCGCGGGCATCTTCCAGCATATTCCACGCCAGCGTATTACAGGAGCGTGATCTCTTCGCCGCGTGCGAACGTTTCAGACTGTGGTGAATTTCCTGCCGGACCGGGCATGCCGGGCGGCAGGGCAATTTCACTGCTGGCCTTCCAAGTCTTCCAGCCGGCGTTCGTGAGACTGCGCAATCCTCGCCAGCGAGTTGATTGCCTCCAGCGCCTGCGCCATGAGTGTCTCGTTCTGGTGCTGCCGCACTTCGCTTTCGCGCTGCATCTGCGCAATCAGTTCAACGGTTTGGGTGAGGGCCTCGTGGCGTTCATCGAGACGGCTGAGCCGGCGGTCGTGTTCCTCCTGGCGGAGATCGAAGACCGCATCGCGCTCGGCGAGTTCCGCCAGGATTCGTTCGACCCGGTCCAGCGGACCATTATCTCCGTTGGTCACTTCCCAGCTCCTTTCCGCGCTTTCCACGGCCTTTCGCGCACTCTCACGCAAGGCTATCTCACACCATGGTAGCCTCTGCGAAAAGTCAAAGTGAAGGGAGCGCGATATGAGAGTGGAGGTATCGGACGTTTCTTCAGAGCGACAGTCCTCGGCCTTGTAGACCACACCCATCCCACCTTCGCCGATCTTTTCGAGGATGCGGTAATGGTGCGAAGCGGGTGTATACTTGTTTGCAATCGGGAGCCAAATGGACATCCTGGTTTAAGCTTTGCTCAGGGCGGATGCTCCCGGGTAGAAGGACAACGGCCCACCAAGAGGTGCATCATGAAAAACACTCTTTCCACCGCTGGAAGTGTACTTTTGCTTTTGGCCTTTACGGTCTCCCCGTGCATCGCGCAGTTCACCACGGCGAATCTCGGAGGCACTGTCGTGGATGCGACCGGCGCTTCCGTGCCGCAATCCAAGGTGAGTGTCCGGAACAAGGACACCGGCTTCAACAAGACGGAAACCACTGGCGCTGACGGAGGGTTCGCCTTCCCGGCGCTGCCAATCGGCACCTACCGGCTGACGGTGGAGAAGATGGGCTTCTCCACGCATGTGCAGGAAGGCATCACGCTGGCTGTGAACCAGACAGTCAGTCAAAGGGTGATGTTGCAAGTGGGAGCGACCACACAGGAAATCACGGTCATCGAAAACACAGCCATGGTCAACACCCAGACGGCGACCATCAACCAACTGGTCAACCAGAAACAGGTGACGGACCTGCCGCTAAACGGGCGGGGTGCGCAGTCGCTGGTTCTGATTGCCGTAGGCACCGCGGATACAACCCGGGTTTCGGGCATCCTTGGCCAAGGCGGCATCTACGGGGGCAACCAATACTCGTCCGAGCAGATGGCCGGGGTCAACGGGGGCGGGACCGGAAACGTTAATTATCAGATGGATGGCGCCGGCCACAATGACACCTACGTGAACATGAACCTGCCCTTCCCGAACCCGGATGCACTCCAGGAGTTTAACCTGCAAACGAGCAGTATGTCGGCGCAGTATGGTGGCGGCGCCGCAGTGGTGAACATCGTCACCAAGTCGGGGACAAACTCGCTTCACGGCGGTGTATTCGAGTTTCTGCGCAATGGGGCGATGAATGCGCGGAACTTCTTTGCCCCGACGCAGGACACGCTGAAGCGCAACCAGTTCGGTGGTACCATCGGCGGGCCGATCAAGAAGGATGAGTTGTTCTTCTTCGGAACCTACCAGGGCACGCGAATCCGCTCGGCTCCTCAGGGGGTGATCACCTTCGTGCCCACGGCCGCGGAGCGCAACGGCGACTTCTCGACCACCACGACTCCACTGGTCGATCCGCCCACAAGGACGCCGTTTCCCGGAAATCAGGTCCCGGCGAGCCGGTTCACGGGTCCGTCGAAGTACTTCCTCCAGCGGATTCCGCTGCCAAACGGCGCGGGTCAGCAGTTGACCTACCTGGGTGCTGCATCCGTGCCGAACGACGATCAGTTCATGCCGAAGATCGATTGGGTGCGCGGCAAGCACCAGTTGAGCGGACGCTACTTCTACACCAAGTTCAAACAGCCGTCGGACTTCTCGCAGGTGAAGCAGAATCTGCTGGCGATGGACAGGAACGGCAACGAGGTGCGGGTGCAGACGCTGGCCCTGGATTATCTCTTCTCGGCCTCTCCGACGTTGCTGTTCCAGACTTGGTTCGGGTTTGACTCGCAGGTCGGCGGCTCGCGCTCGGGCATCCCGCCCGGGGCGGACGCGATCACGTTCCCGGCGGCGGGGGTGAAGATCGAGGGAGGAGCGCAGGGGATTTCGCCGGCGATCGAAGGGCTGAACGTCACTGGCTTCTTCAGCGCCGCAAGCAATCACTTCGGGGACTTCAACCGGGGCGACTGGACGATCCGCGAGTCGGTGACGAAAGTAAAGGGATCGCACCAGTTGATCTTCGGAGGCGAGGTGGTGCGGCTGCTCCAGGACATCACAAACACCAACACACAGTCGGGCAGTTTTACATTTGGCGGCCGGTTCTCAGGATCGAACCTAGCGGACTTCTTGCTGGGCGCGGCGAATAGCTTCACCCAGGGCGCCGGGCAATACCAGAACATGCGCGGGACCAAATACAGCCTGTTCGTCCAGGACAACTGGCGAGTGTCGCAGAAGCTGACGCTGAACCTCGGCCTGCGCTGGGAGCCCTTCTTTCCCTATACGGAGATCTATAACCGGGTGCCCTGTTTTGCGCCTGGACAGAAATCAATGGTGTACACGAACGCGCCGGTGGGCATCATCTACGGCGGGGATCCCGGGTGCCCTTGGGGCAAGGGAGCGGCGTCCTCGCCGGGCAACTTTGCCCCGCGTGCCGGCTTTGCCTACCGCATCGGCCAGAGATCGGTGGTTCGCGGGGGCGCGGGTATCTATTACATGATCCCGCCGAGCAGGATTTTCAACGGGCCAAACGGTGTGGCGCCGTTCATGCCCAGATATCAGTTGACCGGCAATCTACGATTTGAGGATCCCTACGGCAGTTTTGGTATGGCCAACCCGTTTCCGGCCGAGTATGTCGGGGACAGCGGCGCAAGTGTGCGAAAGGACGTCCCGATAGCCGTACCGACGCAGATCTACGGCTCGTTCACGGGACGGTACAGCGTGACAACACTCGGCACGTGGAACCTGACAATCGAGCGGCAGTTGGGCGCCGACTGGTTGCTGAGCGCCGCCTATGTCGGCAGCGGCGGCTACCATCTCTCGGGAACCCTGCAGATGAACCCGGCCACCTACATTCCTGGGTCCTCGACCATCGCGAATACGCAGTCGCGCCGCCCGTACCAGGGTTTCACCTCGGTGAGCCAGACCTGGACCGACTTCAACTCGCAGTACCACTCGTTCCAGTTGAACGTGGAGAAACGATTCAGCAAAGGACTGTCCCTGCTAGCCAATTACGCCTGGTCAAAGACGATGGACGACCTCGGGAACACCACGCCACGGCTGGGACGCGAATTCAACCGCGCAGTTGCAAATGAGTACGTCCCGCACATCTTCCACTTCACGACGATCTGGGAGGTTCCCACGCCACGACTCCCCGGGTTTGCCGGCCGGCTACTCGATGGCTGGCAATTGAACTCGATCACCACATGGCAGAACGCGTTCCCGTTCAGCGTCGCCAGCGGGATAGACAATTCCCTCAGCGCCGTGGGCGGCGACCGGGCCGATTTCATCGGCACGGACTTGGAACAGGCCAGGATAAACGGACAGTCTCACGCCGATATGATCACCCGATTCTTTAACACGTCGCTTTTCGTGCCCAACGCCCTCGGTACGTTCGGCAACTCCGGAAGGAATATCCTGCGGGGACCGCGGTTCTTCAATACGGACCTGGGCCTGATCAAGAACACCAAAATCACAGAGAGCGTCAAAGTGCAATTCCGCGCGGAGTTCTTCAATCTTTTCAACAATGTGAACTTCTCGAACCCGGGAGCTACGGTCGGCACGCCGGCCTTCGGCAGGATCACCTCGGCCAGAGATCCCCGGATTCTGCAGCTCACGCTGAAGCTGGGGTTCTGACCGCCGAGCGGACAGTCGCGTTCACTTTCCTTGGCCTTCCGTCGACAGCGGCCACAGTGCCCGGAACGTTTTCGTACCGATTCTATGAAAGCTGCCGTGCTAACATGGCCCTATCCGCGGATGTGGCGGAACTGGCAGACGCACTGGATTTAGGTTCCAGCGCCCGCAAGGGCTTGGGAGTTCGACTCTCCCCATCCGCACCATAAAATCAGAAACTTACAGACTCAATTCACGCTTTAACTCGGCTGTGTTTTGGTTTGTCTGCCTATAGTGTGCCAACTTACCGCCGTAGTATTTCCTTCTCTTTCCCTCTCCGCGAACTTTGGCTGCCTTTTCGGCCGCTGCACGCTCGCGCGTATAGGTATCAAGCAGGCTCATTGCGTCGACGAGCTCACGCTCTGCCACGATGTTGTAGCGTTCGAATACTGAGCGCGTTTTATGGCCGGAGATCAACATCGCCACCTTCTCAAGAACGCCAGCGCGGACCAGATTTCTCACGCCGGTACACCTCAGGTCGTGAAAGATTCGGGTTGGCCGCTCCTTCGCCTTAAGCCCGCGTCCTTGCAGGCCGTGTCCCAGGATTTGCGGAAGTTCAGGATAGGTTGGCCGTCACGAAAGAACACCCAGGGACAATCGGGAAACTTCTCGTCCCGGATCGCGCACTGCGTGGCGAGAGTCTGATACAGGTCCTCAACGCTGAGCGGGATCGTGCGGGCTTCGCTGTTCTTGGTCTCGCCCGGTTCGAGCCGGACAATTCGTGCGATCAAATCCACCTGTGACCAGCTGGTCCCCGCGCCGCCCACACTGGTCCAGCGCTACCCGGAGTTGAAACCGTTTGTCCGGGACCTCGAAGCCAGAGGGATCTGTTCCCGAGTCCGGCGTGATTTTCTCCGCTACCTGTAGAGCGTGGCGCTGGCCCGTCTGGTGTGCTACTGCCGCCGATGTACAATCGATGAACCATGCCCTTCGATCCCGGCACGCGGCTCGGGCCTTACGAAGTGCTTGCGCTTCTCGGCGCTGGCGGAATGGGCGAAGTATATCGGGCTCGTGATACCGTCCTGGGACGTGACGTGGCCCTCAAGGTGCTGCTGCCCGTGGTATCACAGGATGCTGACCGCATCGCGCGTTTCCGCCGCGAGGCCCACGTTCTGGCTTCGCTCAATCATCCGAACATCGCCACAATCTATGGCGCCGAGGCGAATGCCCTGGTCATGGAGCTGGTCGAGGGGCCGACCCCTGACAGATCGCATTGCCGCCGGAGCGATCCCGATCGAGGAAGCTCTACCTATCGCCAGGCAAATCGCGGAGGCGCTCGAATACGCGCACGACAAGGGCGTCATCCATCGTGACCTGAAGCCGACCAATGTAAAGGTCACCCCGGAGGGCTCGGTGAAGGTGTTGGACTTCGGTCTCGCCAAGGCGGCCGAGCAGACCGCCGGCTCCGTCGACCCGTCGAAGTCTTCTACGCGACTCTTGCCGCCACGCAAATGGGGATTATCATAGGCACGGCGGCATACATGTCGCCAGAGCAGGCGCGCGCCGCGATGGTGGACCGCCGTACCGACATCTGGTCATTCGGCGCCGTTCTATACGAAATGCTGACCGGTCGGCGCGTGTTCGAGGGCGCGACGACATCGGACATCCTGGCCGCTGTGCTCCGCGCCGAGGTCGATTTTTCTCAACTTCCCGCGACGACTCCACAATGGCTGCGCCGTCTCATCGAGCACTGCCTGGTGCGCGAACGCAGGAAGCGACTCCAAGCCATCGATGAGGCGAGGCTCTTGATCGAAGACCCGCCTGCTGAGGCGTCCGTCACGGCGCGACCGTCGCAATCCCCGGGGCGCTCTCGGTGAAGCACCGCCGCCGCGGTGCTCATTGCCGGAGCGATTCTGGGCGCCGCTCCGCTCGCATGGGTGCACTTCCGCGAGAAGCCGCAGGTCGTTCATCCGGTGCGTTTCCAAGTGACACTTCCACCAAAGGTCACGCTCGATTTTTCTGACGCTCCAATGGTCTCCCCAAATGGCCGTTATCTGGTAATTCCGGCCCGCGAGATAAGCGGAAGACGGGCGCTTTGGCTTCGTCCTCTGGATACGCTCGCGGCCAGGCAACTTCCTGGAACCGACGGGGCCTACTCCCCTTTCTGGTCGCCCGATAGCCGCTGGGTTGCGTTCATGACGTTAACGGACCGGAAACTCAAGAAGATCGAAATCAATGGCGGTTCTCCTATCATTCTTGCCGACACCCAGAGTTCGCAAGGGGGCGCCTGGAATGCCGACGGAGTCATTCTGTTCAACTCGAATTCGCCAACTATCTCGTCTATTCCTTCGGCCGGTGGAGAAACCAAGCACGTCCTGGAGTTGGACCGTTCGCGAAGGGAGGCGGCTCAGGGTCATCCGAGATTCCTTCCCGGAGGCCGCCAGTTTCTCTATCTTTCCCGCAGCCAGGATGCTGGAAATACCGGAATCTACCTCGCATCGCTTGATTCGAAGGAAAGGCGGCGTCTGGTGACCGCGAATTCGAATCCTAGCTAGCTTTGTCTTGCCGGGCTTCTTATTGTTTGGCCGCGACCTTACAGTGTTCGCCCAGGCGTTCGATCTTTCCAAAGGGCAACTCACCGGCGATGCCTTCGCGATTGCCGAGGCCGCTGGTAGCGGGTTGACTTTGAATCTCCATTCGGCTTCTGAATCCGGAGTTCTGGGGTACCGCACCGGCCGCTTCGAGAGTAAGCAGTTCACTTGGTATGACCGTGGGGGCAAACGTCTCGGTTCGATCGGCGACGCTCGGGACTATTGGCAGTTCCCTGTTTCACCGGACAATCGGCGGCTGGCGGCACAAGTGAGGGAATCCGGCCGTAACTACCATTGGCAACTGGATCTCGCGGGCGGGATCGTGTCAAGGCTAACCTCGGGCCAGTCTGAAGACACCGCAGCCTGGTCGCCAGATGGGAGCGAGATTATCTTTGGCTCGAGAGCCGGGGCGGACAGAACGGACCTCTTCCGCAAGGTGGTTGGCGGTGGCGAAGAGCATCTGCTCTTTTCGTCAAACCAGCCGAAGTTCCCCAAACAGTGGCTCCGGGACGGCTCGCTGCTGTTCATCAATACTGCGGGCAAGTCGCTCTACCGGCTCCCGCTCCGGAAAGACGCAAGCCCAGAAGTACTTCTGAAAACGGAGTACTCAAAGGACACGCCCCGCGTCTCACCGGACGGCCGCTGGATCTCGTACAGTGCCGACGAGTCCGGGCGTTGGGAAGTCTATGTCGCCTCTTACCCGTCGTTCCAACAACGGCGCCAGGTCTCCAACAACGGCGGCGTGCAAGGTGCTTGGCGTAAGGATGGAAAGGAGCTTCACTACCTGACCCTCGACGGGATGCTGATGGCCGTAGCGGTCAAACCGGGCCCCCCGCTCGAGACCGGAATTCCTCAGACGCTGTTCCCAACCCGCATTCCCGTCACCCCGACCTTCGACCAATACGCGGTTTTCGACGACGGCCGTAAGTTCCTGCTCATTGAATCGGTCGAGACTCAGGCCCCGCAAATCACGGTCGTGCTTAACGCGCTCGCTGGCCGCTAGCGTCGGCGGGTTCACAGTTCATTTCATGGCCAATGAGCATGAATGCAATTGGATGTAAAACCAATCACGCCAACCGATTGCAACATCCCTAACATCAACTACGAGAGCGGGATCGGATTTAGGTTCCAGCGCCCGCAAGGGCTTGGGAGTTCGACTCTCCCCATCCGCACCAAGTGAAAACTGGCATGACTGATGAGTACATTGAACCGCGCGATGGGATGATGGGATAGCAGACGCGATAAGATCACTTAGAGTGGAATGTTCTGGTTTCCATTCACCACTCAATATCACCCCAAGATACCCCGCATCACCTCGCCGTGCACATCCGTCAGCCTGAAATCTCGCCCCTGAAAACGATACGTCAGCTTGGTGTGATCGAACCCCAACAAGTGCAGGATTGTTGCATGCAGGTCGTGAACATGCACACGATCCTTCACGACATTGAACCCCAGCTCATCTGACTCCCCGTACGTCACTCCCGGCTTCGTCCCCCCACCTGCCAGCCACATCGTGAATGCGTTCGGATGATGATCGCGACCGTCATCCCCTCCGCCCTGCACCATCGGTGTCCGTCCGAACTCGCCGCCCCAAACCACTAAAGTCGAATCCAGCATTCCGCGTTGCTGCAGATCCTTTACTAGCGCCGCCGAAGGCTGATCGCAATCCTCGCAGTTCTTCTTGATGTCCTTCACCAGATTCCCGTGCTGATCCCACGCCTCGTGATACAACTGGACGAACCGGACGCCCCGCTCCACAAGCCGCCGCGCCAATAAACAATTGTTCGCGAAGCTCGGCTTACCCGGCTCGGCTCCGTACATCTCGAGGACATGTTTGGGCTCTCTGGAAAGATCCATTAGCTCCGGCGCGCTCGACTGCATCCGAAACGCCATCTCGAACGAGTTGATTCGCGTGGCGATCTCCGGATCCCCTGTCGCGTCCAGGCGCATCCGGTTCAAGCGGCTGATCGAATCGAGAGAATCCCTTTGCAGATTCGTATCCACACCCGGCGGATTCGACAAATAAAGCACCGGATCGCCCGATCCCCGGAATGGCACGCCTTGATACACCGTCGGCAGGAATCCGCTCCCCCAGCAGGAATTCCCCCCCGAAGGTCCTTTCTTTCCCGAAGAAAACACCACGAATGCAGGCAGGTCCTGCGACTCGCTGCCCAACCCGTAGGTCACCCACGCGCCCATCGACGGCCGGCCAAACTGTTGCGTCCCCGTGTTCATTAGCAACTGGCCAGGCGCGTGGTTGAAGGCGTCCGTTGCCATTCCCTTCACGATCGTGATGTCGTCCACGATCTTGGCTGTGTGCGGGATGAGCTCGGAAAGCTCCGCTCCACACTGCCCGTGCCGCGCGAACTTGAACTTGGGTCCGAGCAGCTTCGAGTTCGGATTGATGAACGCAGCGCGATATCCCTTCAACAATTCCGGCGGCGGCAAAGATCCATTGAACTTGGCAAGCTGCGGCTTGAAGTCGAACATCTCTAAATGCGAAGGCGCCCCCGCCATGAACAGGAAAATGACGTTCTTTGCCTTGGCCGGATAATGACCGTGCTTGGGGGCCGCCATCAAATGATGAAACGCCGCGGCGCCCAGACCAACGCCGCACTGTTGCAAAAACCACCTTCGCGCAACCATATCTATTCCTTCGTGATCGTCTCGTCGAGATTCAACAATATGCGGGCCGCTGCCGCCCACGCGTCTTTCCCGGGAAGCCGCTGTTGCTGCTTGCTGAGGAACGACAAGAGCTCATCGCTCTCGGCGCCCGTTGGCTTCCGCACTACGCACCGCCGGAACGCATACTCCATCCGCTCGCGATCGGTCGCTCCACCTTCTTTCAAGGTTCGCTCCGCCAGCGCTTGCGCGGCCTCCACAAACAAGGGCTCGTTCAACGTTGTCAGCGCTTGCAACGGCGTATTCGACCGTGTCCGCCGCACACAGGCCATATCTCCGTTCGGCGCATCGAAGTTTTGCAACATCGGATACGGCACGCTGCGGTACCGGAACGTGTACAAGCCACGCCGGTAGCGGTTCTCGCCCTTTTCTTCGTGCCACTGCTTCGGACCATAGGACACCGGCGGCTGGAACAGGAACTCCGGCGCGGGTGGATATACGCTCGGTCCCCCAACCTTGGTGTTCAACAACCCCGACGCTGCCAGCGCGATGTCCCGCACGATTTCCGCCTCGACGCGAAACCGCGGCCCCCGCGCCAAGAGACGATTGAAGGGATCCTTTGCCTGCAACTCCGGCGTTACGTTCGAGGATTGCCGATACGCCGCCGACGTCGCCATTGTGCGATGGAGGTTTTTCAAGCTCCATCCTTTCTCCATGAACTCGACGGCCAGCCAGTCGAGCAGTTCCGGATGCGAAGGCGCCTCCGCCTGCTTGCCCAGATCCTCACTCGTCGCGACGAGCCCTGTTCCGAAATACGCCTGCCACACACGATTCACGATCGCCCGCGCCGTAGTTGGCGAATTGCGATCCACCAGCCACTTCGCGAACCCTAGCCGGTTCGACTCCGCGCCTTGCGGCAGGGTATGCAGGAACCCGGGCACGCCCGGCTTCACTTCCCTGGCAGGCTTGAGAAAATCACCGCGCGCCAGCATGTGCGTCGGACGCATTTGCTCCCGTTGCGCCAGCACCAACTGCGACGATCCAGCGGGATGCTCCTTCCACAACTGCTCGATACGTTCATTGGCATCCTTCCATTCGGGCACAGTCGTCCGCCAGTACGAGAATACGGCCGCGCTGCCAGTCCCCAACCCTTCCCGCACTGCCTTCGGTAATGGATCGGCCGCCACATCCGCTGCCGGCGTCACGGACAACCGCATACGCCCGAGGTTGTGATTCATGTTGTCGTCGGAATTCCAACCGCCGTGTTTCTGGCTCAAGTAAAACGTCACGATCGTTCCACCCGCGAATCCCACCGGCTTCTCTGCGACAAACACCGCCTTGCGCGGCTGGTTTCTTCGTCCCGGACCGGCGTCGGTTCCCCAGGCCGTCTCGTCCTTGCCATCTACGGCGAACTCAATCGGCCCCGTCACTCGCTTCTTGTCCGTTTTGTCAAAATAGATTGACTCGAGCGGCGCTTCGACGCCATTGAAGTCCGCGGTCGCTCGCACGATCTTCAGTTTCTCTCTTTTCTTTGGCTCGCTCGCCGGCGCTATCTCCACTTCAAACTCTGTCAAAGCCGCCGTCCCCTTAATTGACCGTCCCGGCCCCCCCATCGGCAGATTCGGATCGGTCAGCAGATCCAGCCGGAAGGCGCGAATTCCGGTTAGGTTCGTTTTGGTATCGAACTGGGCGCGATGCTTGGTCGGCGCATATCCCTGCGCTAGAAACGATCCATCGCCCATCGGAAGGTACCTCTGCCCGCCGGTGGAAATATCCTCGACCTCCGGATGCACTACCGTCCATTCCGGCTGATTCCCCTTCGCCGTCTGTTCCCAACGCGCCATGCGATCCGGCCAGTCCGGAGTGCGGTGCTTTAGATCTTCCTCGATCTCGCGAATCTGCCTGAAGATCTCCGCTCGCTTCCGCTCCTCCTCGGGCGTGTACGCCGCGATGTTCGACTCGTGCGCATTGTTCAGAAACGCGAACATCCGGTAGTAATCTTCCTGCGTCAGCGGATCGTACTTGTGGTTGTGACACTGGGCGCACTGGATCGTCACTCCCAGGATCGCTTTCCCGATCGCGTCCATCCGGTCAAACATCGCCTCCATCCGGAACTGCTCCGGATCGATTCCGCCCTCTTCGTTGATCATCGAATTGCGCAGGAATCCGGTCGCGACCCTCTGATCTTGCGTTGCGCCAGGCAATAAGTCCCCCGCGATCTGCTCGATCACGAACCGGTCGTAGGGCAGGTCGCGATTCAGCGCGTTCACGACCCAGTCGCGATAGAACCAAACCCAGCGCTGCTTGTCTTTCTCGAAGCCATCGGAATCGGCGTACCGCGCCGCATCCAACCAATGCCTTCCCCATCGTTCTCCATAGTGAGGCGACTGCAACAGCCGCTCCACCTGCTTCCCGTATGCATCTTTCGACTTGTCCGCCAGGAACGCATTCACTTCCGCGATCGACGGCGGCAGCCCGATCAGATCCAGACTCAGCCTCCGCAACAGGATCACTTTGTCGGCCTCCGGTGAAAACGAGAGTCCCTCTTTCTCGAGCCGGGCGGCGATGAATCGATCAATCGGATGCGACGCCTTGACCTTGGGCAGAACAGGACGCCGTGGAGCTACATATGCCCAATGCTTCTTGATCTCTGCACTCTCTGCCGAGACCGACTCCGGCCACACCGCCCCGCCATCAATCCACGACTGGATCAACTCCACTTCTGCCTTCTTTAGCGGTTCTCCCGCCATCGGCATCCGCGCTTGCTCGCCAATCCCGGCCACTCGCTGGTACAACGAACTTTCCCGCGCGTTCCCCGGCTTAATCACAGCGCCCGATTGCCCGCCCGCCATCGCGAGGTTCTTCGAATCCAGCCGCAACCCGCCCATCTGGAGCTTTGGTCCGTGACACGAGTAGCACCATCTTTCGAAGACAGGCTGAATCTGTTGGACGAAATCAGCAGCGGACACCAAACCACACAAGAACGTGGCGACTAAGCAGCGTGGCAGCACACTTTCAGCGTACATCTTTACCTTACAGGAGGGGGATTTTTCCAGCGGAGCAAATGGGCTTCCGCCGCCTTCACGCCGCGTCCAACCAACACCACGACAGTCGATAGTACGACGATCCCGGCAAACACGCCCGTCGTATCAAACACTCCCTCCGCCTGGGCGATCACGTAGCCGATCCCGCGAGACGATCCCATGTATTCGCCGACGACGGCAGCGATGATTGCGAATCCGATCGACACCTGTAAACTCGAAAAAATCCATGCCAGCGCGCTCGGCAGCAGGACGTGGCGCGCCAATTGACGCTCGCTCGCGCCCAGGATACGCGCGTTGTTCAATAACACCGGCTCCACGTCGCGCACCCCCTGAAACGTGTTGAAGAACACGATAAAAAAAACCGTCGTCACCCCGAGCGCCACTTTCGACCAGATTCCCAGCCCGAACCACAAAAGAAAAATCGGCGCCAGCACGATCCGCGGAATCGCGTTCGCGATCTGAATGTAAGGCTCCACGACCAGCGCGAGCCAACCCGACCGCCCCAGCACGAATCCCGCGGTTACACCGGCCAGCACACCCAGCACGAACGAAAGCAAAGCCTCGAGCAACGTTGTCCCCAAATGGGGGAACACCGTTCCCGACAGCACCCACTCACCCACACGTGCACCGATGTCCGAAGGCTTGGAAAAGAAGAACGGATCGATCACTTTCCGTGCCGCCAACACCTGCCACGCAAGCAGCGCTCCCGCCCCGATCGCAACCTGTCCGGCCAGCACACTACTGGATCTGCGCATAAGACTTCAGCACCTCCGCGCGCAGGTCCGACCAGATTCTCCGGTACAGATCCTGGAAGCGATCCTCTGTGCGGATATCGATCAGATTCCGCGGCCGCGGAAGATCGATGTCGTAGGAGGAGAGCACCGTACTCGCCGGACCCGCCGACAGGACGACCACGCGATCCGACAGCGCGATCGCCTCTTCGAGATCGTGCGTCACGAATAGAATCGTCTGCGGCGGAGTCCAAAGTCCAAGCAACTCGGACTCCATCTTGTGCCGCGTATGAACGTCCAGCGCGCCGAAGGGTTCATCCATCAGCAGAATCTCCGGCTCGACGATGCACTGTTGCACCATCGCCACTCGCCGGCGCATTCCGCCGCTCAATTGCGAAGGGAAATGTGCGGCGAACGTTTCAAGCCCCACGCGCCGCAACCAGGTCATTCCCAGTGAGCGATCCACCACTGAACCGCGAAAGACGAGTCCCAGCAGAACATTCTCGATCACTGTTTTCCACGGCAGCAGCGCATCCTGCTGGAACAGGTAACCAACCCGGCCCGAAACCGCAACATTCCCTTTACTGGGCTGATCCAGTCCAGCCGCCAGATTCAGCAGCGTCGACTTACCGCAACCGGAAGGACCTACTACCGAAACGAACATGCCTTGCGGAACTTCGAGCGTCAAGTCCTGCAATGCAGTATGGTCGGTTGTTTCGAAACGCTTGGTCACCCCTTTCAGTTCGACGACCGCCAGACCCATGAGAACCCGCTATCGTAACAGAGTTAATATATCCCCATGCCAACCCGCCGCCGTTTCCTCCAAACCGCCGGAATCGCATCTGCCGCCTCACCGGCGCCGGCGCAAACGCCTCAGCCGCAATCGAAATCCTACCGCCGCAGCCGCTTCTCCCCGCAAGGCGCCCCGCGCAAGATCAACGACCACCTGTACGTCTTCGAAGACACCTGCAGTGTCTACCTCATCCGCGACGGCTCCCGCGCAGTCCTGATCGACTTCGGTTCGGGCAAGATTCTCGATCATCTCTCCGCTCTCGGAATTACACAAGTCGATTGGATCCTCCACACTCACCATCATCGTGACCAATGCCAAGGCGACTTCCGCGCCGCCGAAAGAAAGATTCCCATCGCCGTCCCCGCCCACGAACGTCACCTGTTCGCCGACGCGCAAAACTTCTGGCGCAACCGCCGGATCTTCCACCTCTACTACGTTCGCAACGACTTTAACACCATCACCGAAAACATCCCCGTTGCCCGCGCCCTACACGACTACTCCACTTTCCGCTGGGGCAGCATGGATTTCCTTATTCTTCCCACTCCCGGCCACACGCTCGGCTCGATCTCGCTGATCGCGACGGTCGATGGCAAGCGCACCGCCTTTACCGGCGATCTCATGTATGCTCCCGGCAAGATCCATAACCTCTACGACACGCAGGTGAACTATGGTGGCAGCGAAGGGATCGACCTGGGTGTCTATTCTCTCGCCCGCCTCGGCGAGATGAAACCCGAGCTCGTCTGTCCATCGCACGGCGATATTCTGCCGAATCCAGGTGACGGTATCCGCCAGACGATCACGCGGCTCACCGATTACTACAAGTTCCAGACGGGCAATAACCCCAGCGAAGAAGGCATTCCCAGCGTGGTCAGCCCACATCTCATCTGCCACTACATGACGACCTCTTCGTTCTACGCAATCCTTTCCAACAGCGGCAAAGCCATGTTCATCGATTATGGCTCCGCGTCCGGCATCCACTTTGGTAACTTCGAGCGCGCCACGGCGGCCACAGACCGCATCCGCTTCGTCGAGCACAACATCGATCGTCTCAAGCGGGATTACGGCCTCAAGCAGGTGGACGTTGCAATGCCCAGTCACATGCACGACGATCATATGAACGGCTTCCCGCACCTCGTTCGTCACCATCAGACCAAGGTCTGGTGCTACGAGAACATGGTCGACGTGTTTGAGAATCCCCGCGGCTTCAACCTCGGCTGCATTCTCGGCGAGCCTTTCAAAGTCGGCCGCTCCTTCCGCGACGGCGAGCGATTCAAGTGGGAGGAATACGAGTTCGAGATTAAACACTCGCCCGGACACACCGAGTATCAAATGGCGCTATTCGTAAACATAGACGGCAAGCGCTGTGCATTCACGGGTGACGCCTTCTTTCCCAATCCGCGCAACGACGGCACGCTCCGCCACAACCTGATCTTCCGCAACCATGTAGAGAATGACAGCCACCTCAAGAGCGTCCGCACATTGATCGAGCGCGAACCCCAGACCATCTGCCCCGGCCACGGTCAGCCCTATCCCGTGGACCGCTCCATCCTTCTTGCGACCGAGCAGAAGCTTCGCAGGCAGCAACAGTTCTTCTTCGATTTGCTGCCAGAAGGCGAAACCGACTATGGACTCGATCCAAGCTGGGTTCGCCTCTATCCTTATCAGCTCCTGCTCAGCCCAGGCGGCCGTCAGAAGCTGCAGATCCACGTCCAGAACTACTATGCCAAGCCCATGAAGGTGGAACTCTCTTTAATCGCTCCTTCCGAATGGACGCTCACTCCGGAAACAATCATGCTGAACGTCGCCGCCCGCGCGAAGTCTTCCGCTAGCGTAGATGTCGCCATTCCGCGCGACTGGGTTCCACCCTCAGCCCGCTTTGCCATCGCCGCCGACGTCGTCCGGGACGGCAATTACCTTGGCCAGATCACGGAAGCTGTCGTCGACGTTGGGTAAGTGGGGCAAACCTGACCGCCTTACTTTGCCCGTGACGCGCCTCTATCGAGCGCCTGCGACGGCGGTGACAACCTCCCAGTTGTATCGTAGGAAGCGGTGGAACTCCGATTCCAGAAGGCGTTCCTGGTCGCTGTGAGCGCCGAAACCTTTGGGACCGTCCTCTTCATCGGTCGCGGAACCGATGCCATAAGATTGCACGCCGCGGAGCTGTAAAAAAACCTTGTCGGTGGCTCCGGTGGACATCACCGGCAGAACAGTCACGCCAGGGTAGATCCGCTTGCTGGCATCCGAGAGGATGCGAAACATTTCGTTATCAATGGAGGAAGGCGGGGCAAGAGGGCGGTAGCCTGGGGTCTTGACGACTTCGACGCTCGCGTCACCAATGATCTTGCGCATTTGGGTCAGCAAGTCGTCTAGGTTGTCGCTTGGGTGAACACGGACGTCGAGGGCCGCCTCGGCTTCGGATGGGATCACATTGCGGCGGAAACCGCCTTTCAGGATTGTCGGTGAGATCGAAGTGCGCAGCATCGAGTAGTGCATTGGCTCCTGAAGCCGGAAATGCTCCTGGATCTCGGCGGACCGCGCGGGATTGACGACTCCGTTGTACCGGCCCGCTTCCTCCGGCTTGCTGATCGTAGCGAGGCGCTCGAAGTAGGCGCGAGTCGTATCGTTGAGGCGCATTGGCGTCTGCCAGGCCGCGACCTTCGCAACGGCATTGGCAAGAGCCACAACGGCGTTGTTCGGAAGCGGGCGCGAGCCGTGACCGGCCGGTCCGCGCGCGATGAGCCGGACCATATTGGGGTTCTTCTCCGTAGTCGAGATGAGATTTCGATGAAGCGCTCCTCCGCGACGGTACACACCGCCTCCTTCGGCAATGCAGTATTCGGCTTCGATCTCGGGCCAGTGATTCTCGACCATGTACTTGATACCGTACTGAACGCTGCCTTCTTCTCCCGCTTCTGCGAGGAAGATCACGTCGCGGTCTAGCGCGGTTTTCTGGCGCTTCAGCAAGATCATCGTCATGAGGCCGGCAGCGAGGTTATCTTTGTCATCCACGGCGCCACGGCCGTAAATGTATCCGCCGGTGAGCGTGGCCGCGAACGGGGGATAGATCCACTTTTCGGGCTGTACTCCGACCACGTCGGTGTGCGCCATGATGAGCAGCGGCTTCTTCTTGCCGCTGCCCTTGAGGCGCGCGACGAGGTTCGGCCGCTTCGGGTCGGTGGCGAATGTCTTGGTGGGAATACCGTCTTTCTGGAGGACGGTCCGGAGGTAATCAACAGCGGGAGCTTCGTTGCCAGGCGGGTCGGCAGTGTCAATGCGGAGGAGGGCCTGGTAGTGCCGCAGAGCTTCGGGCTCAGCCGTCGACCAATCCGGTGATCCTTGTGCCAGCAGGGACAAACAAGAGAAAAGCAAAATCAACATTCGCATGAGACTCTTCCTATACTAGCCAACATATGTTCATTCGCATCCTTGCTCTGTGGTTATTGGCGTCCGCAGGGTCGGCCCAGTCGCGTTTCGAGTTTTGGCCCGCAACCGCGTACGATCCTGCGATTCCCACGCATGAGAAGGTTTTGGGGTACAAGCCCGGCGATAGGATTTCATGGCACTCCGCGCTCATCAAATACCTGGAGGCATTGGCGGCGGCACAACCGGGACGGATGAAAATATGGGACTATGCGACCACTTGGGAGGGCCGCAAGCTGGTCTACGCGGCGATCGCCTCTCCGGACAACATGCGCCGGTTAGCGGAGATTCAGGCAGGCTACCAGAAGCTGTCAGATCCGAGAAAAACTGCTCAGACGGAAGCCAGGAAGCTGATCGAGACACTCCCTTCGGTTGTGTGGCTCGGATACGGGGTTCATGGGAATGAAATCTCATCACCAGATGCAGCTCTGGTAACGGCGTATCAGTTGCTGGCGGCGCGCAAGGATCCAGTCGTCGAGAAGATCCTGGCGAACGTGGTTGTATTGATCGACCCGCTGCAGAATCCAGATGGGCGCGACCGCTTCGTCCATCACTTCGAGCAGTCGGAGGGGATCGAGCCGGATGCCAATCCGTCCGCGCTCGAACACACCGAGCCGTGGCCTTCGGGACGGACGAATCATTATCACTTCGACATGAACCGCGATTGGTTTGCGCTGACGCAGCCGGAGACGCGGGGCAGAATCAAGGCGCTGTTGCAATGGTTCCCGCTGGTGTTTATCGATCTGCACGAAATGGGCGCGGATTCGACCTATTACTTCACGCCCGAAGCCGTGCCGTTCAACCCCCACCTGACAAGAGAGCAGAAATCGTCGCTCGACTGGTTCGGTAAGAATAACGCCCGTTGGTTCGACAAGTATGGCTTCAGTTATTTCACGCGCGAAGTCTACGACGCATTCTATCCTGGTTACGGCGCGAGCTGGCCATCGTTTCACGGGTCGATCGCGGCAACCTACGAACAGGCATCTACGCGCGGGTTGTTGATGCGGCGTCGGGACGAAACAACGTTCCGCTTTCGGGACACGGTCCGGCAGCATTTCGTTGCGTCGATCGCGACTCTCGAAACCTCGGCGGATTATCGAAAGCAACTTCTGCAGAACTTCTGGGACTACCGGCGCACCGCGGTCGAAGAGGGGAACAAGGAATCGATCCGGGAATACCGCATCTTCCGGAGACCGGATGCATCGGCGGCGGACAAGCTGGCGCAGATTCTTGCCGAGCAGGGAGTGGAGGTGCACCGTGCTTCGGATCGCTATGTGGTGCGGATGAGTCAGCCGGCCAAGAGGCTGGCGCGAACGCTGCTCGACCCGCAGGTCAACATGGACGACTTCTTCGTGAAGGAGCAGGAGCGGTTGCGGAAGAAGAAGCTGCCGGACGAAATCTACGATGTGACGGGCTGGTCCCTCCCTTACTTGTTCAATGTCGAGACCGCGGCGTCGGCGGATGTGACGCCTGGCGAAATGACGTTGGTGCAGCCGGGATCGCCCAAGGGATCGGTAACAGGTGGCCGGGCCGAAGTCGCGTATCTGGCGCCTTGGGGAACGCAGGCCGCTGGGCGGTTTTTAACGGCGGTGCTGCGCGAAGGGTTGCGAGTCCATTCGTCCGACAAATCCTTCCAGCAGGGAACTCGCACGTTCCCGCGAGGAACTCTGATCGTGAAGGTGAAGGAGAACGCTGAGTCCGTACACGACACAGTGAATCGGATCGCCGCCGGAAGCGGAGCTGAAGTGGTTGCGACCAATACCGGGTGGGTGGAGGAAGGCGTGAACTTCGGGTCGCGCTACGTGGTTCAGATTCGCAAGCCAACCATCGCGATCGCGTGGGATCAGCCTGTAAATCCTGGCTCGGCTGGACACACGCGGTTCGTGCTCGAGCGGCAGTTTCAATTTCCGGCTACACCGGTCCGGACACAGCTCCTGGCGACGACCGATCTGGCGAAGTTTCACGTGTTGATTCTGCCGGACGGCTCCTACAACACTTCGATCCTGGCTCGGTTGAAAGACTGGGTTCAGGACGGCGGAACGCTGATCGGAATTGGAGGCGCAATGACTATGCTGGCCGACCCCAAGACTGGCGTGCTTTCCATTCAGCAGGAGACTTTGCCCAAACCGGCCGGTGAGCCCAAAAAGGTGGGCGACGACGGGCGCGTTCCCGGTACGTTCTTGGCGTCGCAGGCCGATTATGAGAAGGCCATCGAGCCCGAGTCGCTTACACCGGATCGAGTTGCCGGTGTGGTGGTGAAAGCGAAGACCGATCCCGATCATTGGGTGACCGCGGGCGCGCCGGAGCATCTGTACGCATTGATGAACGGCCGCACCGTGTTTGCGCCCATCAAGATCGATAAGGGCGCCAACGCCGCTGTGTTCCTCGGACCGGATCAATTACTCGCAAGCGGCTATCTGTGGGAGGAGAACCGGAAACTGCTTGCTTACAAGCCCCTCGTTGTGGTGCAACGGTTGGGTCGTGGTCATGTGATTGGGTTTACGGCGGATCCGAATTACCGGGCATTCATGGACGGTATGAACGTTCTGTTCCTGAACGCGGTATTCCGCGGCCGTTAAATTGTCGCCCGGCCCGAACGCAGAAACGGCCACAGCCACATGAATAACGGACAAGTGGAGGCGGGCATCGAGCACTATCTCCGGGCGCTCGATGTGAAACCAGATCTACTCTCGGCTCACGGCCATCTGGCCTAGCCTTCCTCCGCCAAGGGAAGACTTTGGAAGCGAAACGGCATTTCTGAAGCGTCCTCCAGAGGGACCCAAGTGACTATGCCGCCCACTTCAATTTGGGAAGAATCCTGCTGAACGAAGGGGACCATCCATCAGCAGTGACCCATCTGCAAAAGGCATCCGAAGGCCCGCAGCCGGAGTTGCGAACCAGGGCCCTGGACGCGCTGCGGACCGCTAAGGAGAAGCTGCCCCACGCACCGCCACGGCAATAGCGAATTTTGGACGCTGGGCAGCCACAGGCGAGATGCCGACCCGGGCATGTTCAGGCATTCGGGCAGAACACGGAGCGCTCAAGCCCCGCGCAGGATCAGCCAACCAGTTCCAGCCACCGCGTTCGGTAGGCTCGCAGATACGCTTCCGGTTCCGCGGCGCCTTCCCCCACTTCGCACATGGTATAGCGATCGTATCCAGACTTTGCGAGCAGGGCGAAGAGCTCGCGATATGGATACTTGTCTTTGACGATGTCGTGAATGTGAACGTGCCGGATCCAGGGGCGCAGAAGTTGAAAGCTGGTCTGCACCGATCCGTCGGCCACGTCTACGTTGTTGGAGTTCCAGCATAGGGCCACGCTCTTGTGCGCGGCAGCCAGCATAATGTCTGCGGCCACCCGGGGCACGGACGTCTCCCGGCCATGCACCTCCATCCAGATCTCGACACCCTTGCCCGCTCCATACTCGCCCAACTCCCGCAACGACTCACCGATATTGCGGATTGTCACCTCTTTTGGCACTCCAGCCGGCAGACCGTTCGGACGGACCTTCACTCCGAGAGCGCCGGTGTCGCGCGCCAGATCCACGAACTGCTTACCAAGTTCGATCTGCTTTCTCCGTTCCTGCGCATCGGGGGAATGGAACTCGCAAGCCGACCCATAGCCCACGAGCCGCACTTTGCTCTTCTCGAAGCGCTTGCGCACCCGAGCGCGCTCCATTGAGGAAATCGACGGTTCAACCCCATGTTTGTGGCCCGTGCGTAACTCGACTCCCTCAAACCCAGTGGACTCGAGTATACCGATCACGCCTTCGAGATCGAAGTCCTTGAGCACGTTGTAAGTGATGGAGCCGAGGTGGAAAGGCGTGCGCCTTCCCGCGGCATTCGCAGCGGTACTCAACAGCGGATAGGTTAGGCCTTCCAGAAATCTTCGTCGTTGCATAGTCCTTTCAAAAGTCTACCCGCAAATCCAACCGCATCACACGAGGCCCGCCAGCATCGCCAACGGAGGAGGACGTGGCTCCTCCTGCGCCGGTGATCCTCGCCCGCGCGCTGGTATTATCCAGGCGGAGAGCGTTCGCCGAGAGATTGCTGAAGTTCGGATGATTCAGGATGTTGGTCACCTGGGCGCCGGCCGGAAAGTGAGTCTTTCCGTGATCTGAAAACGCTTGTACATGCCACCGTGCAGAACGCGCACAGACGGTCCACGGATGATGCCTCGTCCGCAACCTCCGAACACGCCTGGTGTTGAGGGCAGGCGAAAGGCGGTGACATCATACCAGGCATCAATCGACTGGCGCGCAGCAGCAAAATTGGGGTCCGCCAGGCAATCGGGCCGGCGCGCGGCCAGCGCGGGCGTGCGACTGGTAGTATGAGCGAGGCCGTGAATATCCGGGCCCTGCCACGGCGGCGTCTCATTTTGGCCGGCCTGCAATGTACCGACGGCGCTAATCTCCCAACCTCCCAGGAGATGACCGGCCACACCCCGCGCATTCGCGGCGAACGTCTTTCCTTTGCCGAAGGGCAGCTCGTAAATGAAGAATCTCACCCATCAGCGAGCCTTTGACGAGTCCAAACGAGCGTCCCGATGAGTAGGATTACGGAGGCTGAAGCCGGGCTTCCGCCTCCGCACAGCCGGCCTTCCGGCCGGCTCGGTTAACCCTCAGAGTGAGATGGGTTCTAATCTTTCCACTGCTCCCTATGCCAGTCCGTCCTCTCGCCGCGCGGCCGGTGCTTGAACTCGCGCGCGAACTTGACGAAGTTCGCGACCACCGCTTCGTAGATCAGCTTTCCCTTCTCTGCGGTCGCAAGAGTCGGGTCACCGTTGATGCCAGACTTGGAAAAGGTGGTCCACCAGTCCATCAGGCGGATTGGACCCGGCTCCAACAAATCCGACCAGATGAAGTCCGAGGCGGGCATGCCGTATTCCTTGCGCGCCTTGTCCATCTGCACACGCCTGGCATCGAGGTAGAGGTAGACGGACGTTTCAAGCTCGCACGCGTGCGATGTTCCGCCGCGACCCGACTCGCGGATCTTCTTCAACTCGGCTACGGCGAGCGACGGCCACAAGAACGCCGCGCATAGTGCATCGGTCTCGAGGATCGTGCGGCGGGCAACGAGTTCGAGGATGGGCATGTTGGATCCGTGCCCATCGGCAATCAGAATCCGTTTGAACCCATGGTGAGCCACCGATTTCGTTACATCGAGCACGAAGTGCAGCAGGTGCTCCATGTGAATGTCGATGGTTCCGGGGAAGTCCATGTGATGGGTCTCAAAGCCATAGGGGATAATCGGCATCAGCAGGATGTCGCCCTCGGCCCGCTTGGCTGCTTCCTCGCAGATCGACCAGATCAGGAAGTTGTCCACATCCAATGGCAGATGTGGACCGTGATCTTCCACAGAACCAATCGGGAGAACCACTACCGGTTGAGTCTTGGCGACTTCGCCCAACTCGGGCCAAGTGTAGTGTTGATAGAGATAGGGAATCATATTTCTGCGCTTTTTCGTAGATCAATGAAAAACCATTGCAGGCCACCCAGCACATACACCAACGCGGCGACGAAAAACACGGGATAAAATGAGCCGAACACTTCGTTCAGCCACGCCGATGCCATCGGCGCGCACATGCCTGAAAGCGACGACGCGAGATTCATGAAGCCCGACGCTGTGCCACCAAACCGCCCGCCGACGTCGGTGCAAGTCGCCCACATCACCGGCAGCACCATGTCGTGGGCGCCAGCGGCCAGAACCAAGCACGCCACCGCCGCCTCGGCCGATCCGGCGTAGATGGCTCCGATGAATCCCGCAGCTCCCAGCCAGAATCCGATCACACCAACAGCCCGGCGCCCAACGGTGATGCTGCCGAAACGCCGAGACAGGAAATCGGCGACCACGCCCCCTATGGCAGATCCGATCGCCCCGGCAGCCAAGGGCAGCGAGGCCAGGTAACCAGACTTAGCCAGCGAGACGCCGTGCTCCTTCATCAAGTACGTGGGGAGCCAGGTGACGAAGAACTGGAATCCGAAGCCTGAGGCAAAGTAGGCGAAGAACAACAGCAGCAGGTTGCGGTTGAGCAGAAGCCTGCGCCACGGGACGGAATGTTTTTCGGAAGCGGCGGGCCGCTCGATGCCAGGATGATCACGATACCAACTCCACCAGACGATGCACCAGAGGAATCCTACCGAGCCGAACACGAAGAAGGCGCCACGCCACCCTAGCCAGGCAATCACGGTCACAGCAAGCGCCGGAGCGATCGCGCCACCCAGCCGTGCGCCGGTCCACATGAGTCCATTGGCGCGGCTGCGCTCCTGTACGGGGAACCATCGCGCCAGCGCCCGCGAGAGCGTCGGGAAAGCGCCTGCTTCGGCGCCGCCGAATATGAACCGGATTGCTAGCAGCGACCCATAGCTGCGTGCCAGTCCGGTGAAGATCGTGAACAGAGACCAGCACCCGACGATCCGCGTCATCATGTTTCGTTGGCCCCACCGGTCGCCCAACCACGCGGTCGGGACTTCGAACAGCGCGTAGGCGAAATAGAAAGCCGAGAAGACCCAACCGAGCTGGATCTGGGTCAGTCCAAGGTCTTTTTGCATCAAGGGTCCGGCGACGGACATGCAGACGCGATCCAGATAGGTGATGACTGATGCTGTGAAGACCAGAGTCATCACCCAGAACCTTGGGGCAATCAATCGAGATCACCGTCCTCGCCGAGGTCTTTGAGCACGGAACGGAAAGCGCTGACCGTTCGTTCCACGTCCTCGTCCGTGTGCACCGCCGAAACCAGCCCTCCGGGCCAACCCGCGATGTCAACTCCGTTGGCGAGGAAACCAGCGCGAATCTTATGGATCAGTTCCGTTGGCATGCCGCTTTTGAGCTTGGCCCATGCGATGCGGCCCGCATACACGTCTTCCGCGGCTACGCCTGCACGGTCTGGATTAGCGAAAATATGGAAGTCCGAGAAGAATCCGTAGACGCACCACGAGATTCCCTTCTCCAGGATCGCTTCGTTGAGTCCGTCTCGAATCGCGGCGGCTGTACGATTGGCCCGCGCGATCGCGTCCGTGTGGCGCACAATGCGCAAGGTCTCGATTCCAGCAGCCGCGGAGACCGGTCCCGCGTTATAGGTGCCTTGATGCACGACTTTGGGAGGGGTGATGCGCGTGCCGTCGTTATGATAATCGAGCAGCGAAAGTACATCCGCGCGGCCGCCGATCGCAGCTCCAGGATACCCGCCCGCCACTATCTTGGCGAGGGTCGCAAGATCCGGTGTGACCCCGAAATGCTCCTGGGCGCCGCCAGGCGAACAGCGGAAGCCGCAGATCACTTCGTCGAAGATCAAGAGCGCGCCGTTTGCGGCGGTGACCGTTCGCAGTTTTCTAAGAACTTCACCGGACGTCGGAATATGGCCGAAGGTGGCCCCAGTCGGCTCGAGGATCACTGCGGCAATATCGTTTCGAGTGGAAAGCAACTCCTCCACGCGCTCCGTGTCGTTGGGTTTGAGGATGAACGTATCCGTCACGATCCCTGGCACGATTCCCGGAGCGCCTCCCTCGGGAAAGCACACATGATCGTGCCACCCGTGAAAGTGTCCTGCGAACCGGATAATCTTGTCTTTCCCGGTGAACGCGCGAGCGAGGCGAAGGGATAGGTGGGTCGCCTCGGTGCCGGAAATCGTGAACCGGACTTTCTCCGCGGACGGAACCATCTGGTGGATCAACTCCGCCCACTGCACCTCCAGCTCATGGGACGCCCCGTAGTGTGCTCCCATCGCCACTTGCCGCGAAACGGCATCTGTTACGGCAGGATGGCAGTGTCCCAGAAGCAGAGCTCCATGGCCGCCCAGATAGTCCACGTATTCGTTGCCGTCAACATCCCACTTCCGCGACCCGGCGGCGCGCGCAACGTACACGGGGTACGGCTCGAGATAGCGGCCCACATGCGTGACACCATTGGGAAGAATCCCGCGGGCGCGCTCGAATAAGGCGCGCGAGCCGGGAGTCTTCGCGGCATAGGCGCGAAGCAGCTTCGATTCGATCTGGGTAGCAGTGCGCGATGACATTGGACCTAGTGTACGGCATCCAGCGAAGGACGCCATCAGGGAACTCCATCAGGAACCAATGATACGCTTTCCGTGATGAACGATCTTACCTTCCGTCTCGCCCATCCAGAGGAGTTTCCTGCAATCCGAGCGATGATCCTGGAGAGCTTCGAGCCCATCACGTGGTACAAGAAGGTGCAGGCGAAATTCGGCCTGCTGAACGGCCGGGACTGGCGGGGAAGATGGGATCTGCGTCTCGACAAAGTTTTCGCGACACAGATCATCCTTGTGGGGATTCACGATGGAGAAGTCGCGGCGACCGCAACAGGTACGGCCCAGAACGACACCCGGCTCGGCTTCATCGACCTGCTTGCGGTTGACAGCAAGTATCAGGGCAGGGGCTGGGGACGCGCGATGCTGCGAGGGATGCTGGATCATTTCCGCTCGCTTGGGATGGAGCACGCATACCTGGAATGCCTGACCGACAACGACAAGGGAAACCGTCTTTACGCCGCAGAAGGATGGGAACTGGTGGCCTCATCCAACTACTGGTTTGTGCGAATCTGTTAGGTAAGATTCCACGCGGTTACGTTGTGAAGATCCTTACCGGCAAGAATCGACGCGATTTCCTTGTTGCATTGCGACCGGCGCGTTTTCGTCAATACGCTTCCTCAAGTGAAGGCGTTATCAACCTGTCCTGGCGCTGTCTTTCCGGACGTGGTATTTTGACGACATCCACATGCGCTCCGAAGTTACAACACTCGCCGGTGGCTGCTTCTGGTGCCTGGAAGCCGTGTTTCAGCGAATGACGGGTGTTTTATCGGTCGAGTCTGGTTACATGGGCGGTCATGTTGCCAACCCTACTTACAAACAGGTGTGCTCGGGCAGTACCGGTCACGCCGAGGTGGTGCAAATCAGCTTCGATCCGGGTGTGATTTCATTCAGCGATCTGCTCGAGGTATTCTTCGCGATCCACGACCCGACGACCCCAGACAGGCAGGGCAACGACGTGGGAACGCAGTATCGCTCGGCCATCTACTTTCACTCGCGCGAACAGGAAATCATCGCGCGGCAAACGATCGCAGCGCTCACCGCGCAGAAAGCTTTCCCAGGTCCCATTGTCACCGAAGTGACCGCTGCTTCGATGTTTTATAAGGCCGAAGACTACCATCAGAACTACTTCGCGGACAATCCGAACCAGCCCTACTGCCAGTATGTCGTGGCGCCTAAGGTGCGTAAGTTTCTCCACAAGTTCAGGGAAAAAGCCGCACACGGGGCCGTGTTATAGTTGCCCTTTCGCCCCATGCCCATTCCCCGGCCTCTCCGTGGCATCGTAACGCCTTTGCTCACGCCACTGAACTCTCCCGATGAACTGGATATACCGTCGCTCGAGCGTTTGATCGATCATGTAATCGAAGGCGGAGTGAGCGGGATTTTTGTCCTCGGCACAAGCGGTGAAGGTCCTTCGCTCAGCGGACGCGCGCAGCGGCAATTGATCGATGCGAGCGTTCGGCTCGCCGACGGGAGAGTTCCTGTCCTGGTTGGAATCACCCACGCTTCGTTTGAAGAATCCCTGCTTTTGGCGCGGCACGCCGCGCAAGCGGATGCCGACGCGGTGGTCACCGCGGGTCCGCTCTATTCGCCGGTGGATCAAAATCAATTAGCCGCATACATACGACGTCTGGCGGACGCCTCGCCTCTTCCGGTCTTCCTCTACAACATGCCGAGCCATGCGCATGTGTTCTTCGACGTTCCGACCGTAGCGAAGGCCGCCAGTCACGGAAATATCCATGGACTCAAAGACAGCTCCGGACAGATCATGTATCTTCACGAGCTTCACCTCAAACTCGAAAAACACCCGGACTTTACTCTGCTCGTGGGTCCCGAGCAGATGATGCCGGAGTGCATTTTGTTCGGGATCCACGGTGGGGTCAACGGAGGCTCGAATCTGTTCCCGAAACTATATGTCGATCTCTATCGCTATGCTCACGAAGGTGACGTTGGAAATGCGCGTTTCCTTCAAGAACAGGTGATGGAAATCGCGATGAATCTGTATTCCGGCTCGGCCAACGAGTCGGGCTACCTGCAAGGCGCAAAATGCGCCGCGTCGCACCTCGGATTGATGAAGAACGTACTTGCTTCACCCTATTCGCCGCTGGGGGCGGAAGCCAGCACAGAGATCCGTAGCTATCTTGTGAAATTGGGTGCAATCTTCGGGGAATCGTAATAGCAGTGCCGGCGTGGCGCGCGCACTCCACCTCCTGCGTGCCGTCCCGGCACCCTTGCCGAGGCTTGCGGATCGAACGAGTCTCGACCCGGCAGACACGAGTGTCCGTGCCGCGTCTTTGCGCGGGTGAGAAATCTGCGTCTAAAACAAGAGCTTAAGGCCAAGTTGGATGATGCGGGCACGCTCCGCGGTCGTCAACGTACCGAACTGCGGCCGCCCGAATTCCGCAGCAGCGGCTTCGGGCGGAAGGAAACTCACCTGATTGAAGGCATTAAAGAATTCCGCGCGAAACTCGAGCTTTTGGGCCTCACGGATAGGAATGGTTTTCAGCAGTGAAATGTCCCAGACGTGTAGAGCAGGCGCGCGGTTCTCAGGCAAGGTGCGGCTGGTGTTCCCGAAAGAATAACGCGGTGGATTCGAGAACGCAGCACTGTCGAACCAGCGATCCACGCGCTGTTTAGCCGAGCCCGGAGTCACGCTGGAAATTCCAGTGCGGTTGGGCCGCTGGCCGCCGCCGAAGGAGCCGGTGGTGTTCGCCATCGAAGTTACCGCGATCGGCATCCCGCTCTGGATGGATGTGATGCCATTCACGCTCCAGCCGCCCGCTGTCATCCTTAGCCACCTGGCGGCTGGCCGAAAGGGAATGTCGTATTGAAAGTTGACCGCCAGATGATGCGCGATATCGAGAGCTGATAGCGATTTGTCCAGGTCATGCCGGTTCTGGTTCGTGAAACCCGGATAGGTCTGGCCGTATCCTCCGACAGAAGAAAAATCGTCCAACAACTTCGACCACGTGTAGGCAGCCAGCATTTGAAGACCGCCACGGTATCGCTTGCGGAACTTCGCCTGCAGCGCATGGTAGCTGGAGTGCGCCAGCGATCCCCAGGTATGCTGGAGTCCGGTCAGTTGCGGATACGGTAGCAGAAGCTGTCCTGCGGTCGTAGTACGTTGGCCAATGCTGCTCGTGGCGGGGATGATTCCAAAGAACGGGTTGTTCACCGAGCGGGTGAGATCATCGCCCAGGGCGAGGTATCGGTCAGGCAATTGGTTCAACTGTTCTTGCGCGAGAAGTTTGACACCCGCGTTTCCGGCATAGGCCACATCAATTAACATCTGATTCGCCAGCTCATATTGAACGTCAAAGTTCCACTGAGCTGTGTAAGGAACCCGGTCATAGCGAAACTGGCCATTGATGGTTTGGCCGATAAACGTAAGTAATCCATCCACCCCATTGGATGCCTGATTGTACCCTTGAGGAAACGGATTGGAAACAGTCGTGAATGGCGTGCGACCGTTGTCAATTGTGGTCGTGATATTGGTCAGCGAGTTAAAGCTGATCGCCCCTGTACTACCTGTGCTCGGACCAATGCCAGTGGTCGGCGAATAGAAGATCCCGAAGCCTGAACGCAACACCAGGTGTTGGGTAAGCTTGAACGCGAATCCGACTCGAGCGGCAAAGTTATTGTTGTCCGGATACTTGTTGCCGCGTGGACTGCCATTGCGATTGGCGAACACCAAGCCGCCCCGCAGCGGCGGAAGCCCCGGAGCCTGTACGGGAAGAGTCGTGTCGAGATCGAACCAGGAAGTCCGATCGAAACGCTCAGTCAAGGGACGATCCGTATCCCAACGGAGTCCCAGATTCACCGTGAGCCGGTCGTTTACGCGCCAGTCATCCTGAAAGTAAGCTCCGCCGTATTTTACCTGCAGCGCCAGTTGTGGCTCATACTGAATTCGCCCGCCAGACATTACACCCAGCAACATCGAGGCAAGCGTGTGACCGTGGCGATTGGAGTTGAACGTGTCGCGAGTGAACGCCTCGTTGAATGTGAATAGACCGGCCGGCGCATTCGGCCTGAAGTTGGATACGCGATTGAGCCGGTAAACACCACCAATCTTGATCGTGTGGCGGTTGATTAGGCGTGTCGCATCGCCGACCCAAGTGTGCGTCTCGAACTTGTTGCCGATGACGAACGTAGGGTCACCGCCGAGTTGTGCGAGTCCGGCCGGTTCAACCCGAGGGAAAATGGGGAACTGGGCTTGCGCCTTGTACGAAGGGGGCAGTCCGAGGCTTAGCAGATCGAATCCCTGCGACTCGGAGTCGCGCGGATTGGCGTGATAGGCATAACCGGCGTTGCCATGGAAGACCCAGCCGCGAAACAGGTACGTGTCGTCGATCGTGACGCTGCGGTTTCGCGCACCGGACACACCAGCGTTGGGTGACGCCAGGTTGCCGAAGTGGTTCGCCAAGGGACTATCGACCGTGTTCCACGAGAATCGCCCGTAAAGGTTCTGCCGGTCAGAGATACGCCGGTCGATCTTGGTCGAGAAATTGTCGCTGCGGCTTCTGCCGCCTTGCTGGGAGAAGAAATTGTTCGAGGCCGCGATTGTGGCGGCGGTCGGATCTGGATAGTAACTCAGTAATTTGACGGCTACCGGATCGAAACGCGAGGAAGGGATCCGGTTGCCAGCAAATGGCTGGCGAGCACCCGCGGCGTTAATCGTGGCCGGGTCGTGAACAATTGTGTTGGGCAACAGGGTGCTGAAGTCGCCGGTTTTCATCATTGCTGTAGGCACACTGAAAATAGAGGATCCTGGATTCACCTGCCGAATAGCCTCATAGTTGACGAAGAAGAAGGTCGTCTGGCGGGATGGCGTCAGAGGGCCGCCGAAAGTGAAGCCGAATTGGTTGAATCGGAAAGGAGCTTTTTTCAGGCCATTCCGATTGGTAAAGAAGCCGTTGGCATCGAACTTGTCATTGCGCAGAAACTCATACAGAACGCCGTGAAATTCCTTAGTACCCGAACGATGAACCAGATTCACCACTGCGCCGCCGGTACGGCCGTACTCCGCCGAGAGGCCGTTGGTCTGAACCCGGAATTCCTGAACGGCGTCCGGAGAGGGAACATAGGCCGGTTGGTTATAGCCCATCACGACCTGAGGCGAACCGTCGAGCATGATCTCGTTAGAGGTATCGCGTCCGCCGTTTGCCGAGAATGCGTTCGAGGCGATCGATCCGCTGCCCGTTGTCGCGCCTCGATAGGATCGCGAGGTGTTGATGCCAGGCGTTAGCGCCACCAATTGAAGAATGTTGCGCCCATTCAGGGGGAGCGCCTCCGCGGTCTTGGAATTAACGAGGGCGTCGAGCGTGGAACTGGCGGTATCGAGAAGCGGAACCTGCGTCGTGACTTCGACGGTCTCAGTGACAGCTCCGATTTCGAGCGAGACATCCAGCGCCGCGACTTGCGCGACTTCGAGAATCATGCCGGAGCGCTGGTACTTCTTAAAGCCCTTCGCCTCCACGGAGAGAGAGTAATTGCCCGGCGGAATCTGGACAAGGACATACTCGCCTGCTGAATTCGTCGCCGTCCGCCAAGAGCGGTTCTGGTCGACATTGATCAACGTCACGCCCGCCTCTGGGATCACCGCGCTGGAGCGGTCGGTAACAACGCCGCGGACTGTTGAGGTTTGAGTTTGAGCCCAGCCGGACGCGAGGATTATCAGTAGCGCTACGCCGTGTTTGCCCACCATGGGGGTAGTGTATAGGCCCAGAGTTTTGGCGTCAACCATGTTGGCCATCAGCCAGCTTGGATGGGCCTTAGTAACGCGCCAACCGTGCTTGTATAATGGCGACACGACTCTGGTCGGGAGGTCCTTATGAAAATCCAGCATTGTGCGAGAACCGTTGCGGCATTCGCGGTGGCCGTCGTCGTGGGATGGTCGCAGGAGTTTCGCGCGACCATCAGTGGAAGTGTCAAAGACCCGAGCGGCGCTGCCGTCGTGGGTGCCAAAGTTGCGGTCACCAACGTCGAGAAAAACACGAAGTCCGACGTGGTGACCAATGACGTGGGTTTCTACTCGGTCCCGTTTCTTCTGCCTGGACGCTACATGGCGACAGTGGAAGCCAGCGGCTTCAAGAAATTCATCCGACAGGACATCGTCTTGGGAGTGAACGACAAGCTGGCGCTGGACGTGAGTTTGGAGCTCGGCGCCACTGCGGAAAGCGTGACCGTTACCGGCGCCGTGGCGATCCTTCAAACCGAGACAGCCTCGCGGGGCGGCGCGGTGGAGCAGAGGCTCGTCGAAGATCTGCCGAACGCAGGCCGCAACATGTTCCAGGTGGTGTTCGCGATGCCGGGCGTATATAAGCCATCGATGTCGCAAGGCAACTCGTTTGACATCGGGAGCGGCATCGGAAATGCCAATCCGTCGATCAACGGGGGGAGCCAAGGGACAAACGGCCGCGCCTGGAACACGGAAGTGCTCGTGGATGGGTTGGCGGACAACCGGGCAAGCCGCGAGATCGTTACGGTGCCTGCGCTCGAGACCGTGCAGGAGCTCCAGGTCCTCACGAACATGTATGACTCCTCCTACGGGCACACCGGGGGCGGCGTGGTGTCCGTAGTCACCAAGTCAGGGACCAACGCGCTGCACGGTGTTGTCTTCGATCGCATCTACGACGCCAAGTGGAGAGCAAAGACGTGGGTGGAAAACTTCAACGGCACTACCAAGGCGCGCTCCCGGCTGCACAATTACGGCTTCCAGGTGAACGGACCAGTCTTGATTCCGAAAGTTCTGGACGGCCGGAACCGGCTGTTCTTCATGCTGTCGTGGGACAAGAGCCCGCGCGACGCACAATTCACGCAGTTGTCGAATGTGCCCTCGGATGCCATGCGGAGTCGCGATTTCAGCGGACTCCGCGCCGCCAACGGACAGCCCATTCTGATCTACGACCCAACGACGACGCGGCTCGAGAGCGCGGGAAGGTATGTGCGGACTCCGTTTCCGGGCAATCAGATTCCGGCGGATCGTGTGGACCTGGTAGGTGCCAAGATTCTGAGTTTCTACCCGTCTCCGAACCGGTCAGGCGGAGGCGCTTCGGGAACCGAGCGAAACTTGGTGAACACCGGGATTCAGAACGACATGACGGCGCAGTGGTCGGGCCGGCTGGATCTGCGATTGAGTGCGAAGCACGCGTTTTTCGGTCGGTATACCGTGACCGACCAGCATCGGAACGGGGCCAACCGCTTTGGGCTTGCCAGTCCAGCCGAGCCGGAGCGGACACAACGCGGAGATGGGGGCAGGCACTTCACCCTTGACTGGACCGGGACGCTGAGTCCGACGACGACGTGGACTCTACGGGCAGGCTTCGCCCGGTTTGAAGAGACGGCCGGCAGCGAGCTGTCGAAAAACTTCGATCCGCTGCAACTGGGGTGGCCGGCGTCCCTGGTGAACCAGTTCGCCGCAAGAAACTATCCCCTCATCAACTTTGGTTTCTACCAGGGCCACGGGGCCGACGTGGACACTCTGAATGCTTTCGACACCTACACTCTCCAGCCGAGTCTGGGCAAAGTGATTCGGAGCCACGTGATGAAGATGGGGGCCGAGGTGCGGGACTATCGTGGAAATCGCTTGACACGGGGAGTCGCCACAAGCGGCAACCTTGCGTTCGGCCGGGGATTCACGCAGGCGGATCCTCTGCGCGCGGATGCCGTTTCAGGCGACGAGATCGCCACGCTGCTCTTGGGTTACCCCAGCGGGTCGTTCGAGATTCCGGCGCCACCCGCCTACAAGTACCGGTATTGGGTGTTGTTCTTCCAGGATGACTGGAAGGTGACGCGGAAATTGGCGCTGAACCTCGGCCTGCGTTGGGACTATGAGAGTCCTCCCACCGAGCGCTTCAACCGGATGCTGCGAGGGTTCGCCTTCGACCAGCCGAGCCCGATTGCAGCTCAGGTGAAGAATGCGACGGGCGCCGCGAATTGTCCCGCCTGCGCGGACCTGCGAGGGGGGCCTTTGTATGCGGCGGTGAACGGTTTGCCGAGAACAGCGTTTAATCCCGACCGGAACAATTTTCAGCCGCGAGTGGGTGTGGCGTATTCACTAACCCCGAAAACGGTGCTTCGCGGCGGCTATGGGCTCTACTACATGGCTATCGCCGACACGGATGCCGGGAGCAGTCTGGGTTTCAGCCGGAGCACTCCGATCATTTCCTCGACCGACGGAGGCCTGACGCCGAGCGTGCGCCTGGCCGACCCGCTTCCCGGAGGCTTGCTGCAGCCCATCGGGTCGAGCCAGGGCCTGAGTACGAACCTGGGCCTGGGGCTGGGCGTCAACTACCTCCAGCGCGGACTGGCCAAGTCGCATCAATACTCGCTGGGGATTCAGAGAGAGCTGCCGCTAGCGGTAATTCTGGATGCCTCCTATGTAGGAAACTACTCGGCCAACCTTCCGGTCACTTTGATGCTCAATTTCATCCCGGGGAATCAGTTGGGACAGACGGCGTCGTTCTACACTGCGCAGGTCGCGAACCCCTTTCAGGGGCTGCTGCGGGATAACGCTGCGATGAACGGTGCGATGGTACCGCGCCAATCCTTGATGGTGGCCTACCCCCAGTACTCCGCGCTCAACGTGATCAACGTGCCGATCGGCAAGAATCGGTACGACGCCATGCAGTTGACAGCGCGGCGTAGGTTCAATTCGGGTCTGACGCTGCAGGTCAACTACATGATCACCAAGACGCTGGAGCAGTTGGTGTTCCTGAATCCGCAGGATGTAAACCTCACAGATTACTCGCAGAGCCGTCTGGATAAGCGGCTGACGCCGTTTGACGTGCCGCAAAGGCTTTCAGTGATCGGCGTCTACGATCTTCCATTCGGAAAAGGGCGGCGGTACGCGTCGGGCATGCCGTGGCTGGCCAACCTGTTCCTCGGCGGATGGACGCTCGGATGGAACGCGACCCACCAGTCGGGATTCCCGATCGACTTCCCCAACGCCGCGCCGGCCGAAGCCCGAAGCGCGAAACTGCCTTCGAGCCAGCGATCGGTATTCCGCTGGTTTGATACATCGCTGTTTCCGAGAGTGGCCGGACCCGCTCCGTTCACGCTGCGTAACTTCTCGTCGCGATTTCCAGACGTCCGGTTCATGGACTTTGACAGCTTGGATCTGGACCTCGGCAAGGACATTCCCTTTCATGAGCGGGTGAAGGGCCAAATACGGATCACGGCCATCAACTCCTTCAACCACCCTTACATGACGCAGTTGCAGAGCAACAATGTGACGAGCACGCAATTCGGCCAGTTGACGCTGGCGCAAAACAATCCCCCGCGCGTCTTCTATATTGACTTCCGGCTGATGTTCTAGTCAGTTATGCGGAGCGCTTGTGCAGTGAATGTGGTTGCAATTGAGTTGAAAGAGCAACCAATTGCAACCCAGGAGGACCAAGGCTTGTCCTACCAGAGATACTTTAGGCCAAGCTGGACGGCACGCCCACCGGCAGAGCCGACGATGCGCCCATACGTGGCGCTCGAAAGGTTCGCTACCGGATTGCTGAAGTTGACTTGGTTGAACAGGTTAGTGAACTCCGCCCGAAACTGGAAGCGGTGCATCCGGTCGCCCTGGTTGAAGACACGGATGTCCTTGAGGATGGCGAAATCGGTCACCACCTGAGCAGGGCCGGAGAACAGGCCGCGTCCGGCGGCGCCGTAGGTGCCGATCGCGGGAAGCACAAAGGCGGAGCGATTGAAGAACTGCGCAATCATGTCGTCGCGCGAAGAGTGATCTCGGATCGGGTTCCCGGCGGGGTTCGGATGCAGCGAGCTGCCACCGCAGATGTTCCCATCCAGGGCGGTGTTCTGGCCGGTCACCGGGGTCACCGGCGAGCCGCTCTGAATCGTCGAAATCCCCGAGAGGCTCCATCCGCCCAATACACGGCCGAGGGCTCCGTTCCGCGAGTCGTACGCCGCCGGGCTCCAGATCCCGGAGGCCACGAACATATGACGGCGGTCGAAGTCGGCGCGGCCGCGATCCGAACGAGTATCGTTCGGATTGGACACGCAGGCGCCCAGATTGGTAGTCGAACTGCTGTCCAAGGCTTTGCCGAGCGTATAGGCGGAACTGAACTGGAAGCCCCTGGAGAAGCGTTTGTTCAGCTCAAACTGGGCGCTGTGAAAAGCGCTGGTGAAGCTATTGTCCAGGAAAATTCCTTCCGGGCCATAGATGCCCGGCAGGAACGGAACCCGGCTCGCCGCGTTTCCTTCCGTGGAGAGGGGCTGCCCCTGAGCATCGGCGCCGGGAATATAACGAGCGAAGTTGAACGGCCGGTAGGCGATCAGTTTGGTGCCGGTCTTGGCGATATAGGCGACGTTGAGAGCCCAATTTCGGGCCAGCTCGCGGCTGATGGTGAGGTTCCACTCCTGCATGTAGGTCGTGCGCAGACTGTTCTCACCCGTACCACTCCAGAAGCCGTTGACTGGATAGACGAAGGTGAACGCCGCCGGGTCGATGTAAGCCGGAGGCGCTGTCGCGCCGACCGAGGAGAACGGCCGCGACAGGATTCCATTGCTGAAGGTGCGGCGACCGCCAACGAATGGTGGATTTTCCTGGGCGATGGTGTCCGTGTTGAACGTGTCGTAGAAGATACCGTAGGCTCCGCGCACAGCGGTCCGTCCATCGCCAAACACGTCCCAAGCGAAGCCGAACCGGGGCGCGAAGTTGTTCTTGTCGGTGCCGTAAAGGCCGCGCGGCAGGTCGCCGGGGAATAGCATGCCGGGGGGTGCGTTGGGGAACTTGCGCGACCGCACGCTGGCGTCGCGAACAACGGTGTTGATACGGTCCTGCTTGTCCACCCAAGGCGTCGGCAACTCATACCGAAGGCCCAGGTTGAAGGTCAGGTTGCGGCTGACCTTGAAGTCGTCCTGAATAAACCAGGTGGTGAACGTGTTTCCGCCGTCGTTGACGCGCACGCCATTGGTGACCGGCACCTGTTGGTAGGCCCCGAGCAGGAAGTCGGCCATCGCGTCGCCGCGCGTTGCTACACCTCCGCCGGTACGCTGGCCGTTAAACGCAAAACTGGGAGGTCCGAGAAACGCCTGAAAGAAGCCGAGGTCCAGGTGCTCGAAACCAAGCTTCAGCGTATGCCGGCCGCGGATCCAGTTGACATGCTCTTGCACCTGGAAGACGTTGGAGATGAACTTCACCGGCCCGCCTGAACCCAGGACGAAGCGACCGCTGACATTGAACTGAGGCGAACCGCCGTCGGTATACATGGGCAATTCGGGGATGCCGAGGTCGGAAGGCAACCGCGTGACGGTCGGCGTACTCAGCGAGTACTGCCGGGTGAAGCCCAACGTCAACTGGTTCAGCAGCGTGGGACTGATCGTGTAGGTGTGATTGATTCCTGCGTTCTGGAAGCGCGGTCCGAGCTTCTGACCGGTCCAACCGGCAATGTTGCTGCCGTAGGCTAGCGTCGGATTCGACTGGCGGTTCTGGTTGAAGAAGTAATGTCCGAACAGAGTCTGTTTGTCGCTCAGATTAATGTCGCCGCGCAGCATGAACAACTCGGAATCGCGCGGGCTGGCGCCGACAGCCTGAATCGAGCCCGACGGGACCCTGGGGACAAACTCGAGCACTTTGAGCGCCGCCGGATCAAACCGAGCAACCGGGATGCGGTTCCCTGCGAACGGTTGGTTGTTGTTGAAGGGATCGACCAACTGCTTGCCAGGCAGCAGCCCGGAAAAATCACCGGCAGCCTCGGCATTGGTTGTCGGGAAGGCGTTGGTTGTGGCCGCCTGGCGCCGGTCGCGGATGCCTTCGTAGGTCCCAAAGGCAAAGGCCTTATTCTTGATGATCGGGCCGCCTGCCGCCACGCCGAACTGGTTCTGGATCAGTTGCGGCTTGGCGGCCTGGAAGAAGCTGCGGGCGTTAAGGTTGTCATTGCGATGGAACTCCCACGCCGAGCCATGGAACTCGTTGGTGCCCTGCTTGCTGACGATGGTTATGTTAGCTCCGGGATTTCGCCCGCTGTCGGCCGCGAAATTGCTGGTCTGGATCTTGAACTCCTGGACAGCATCCGGTGGCGGAGCGTTCAGACCGGTGTTGCGGGACGGGTTATTGAAATAGGTCCCATTGAACCGGTTGTAGTTCATGTTGGCGCGAGCGCCGTTGACGTTGAGGGTCGGACCCGCGCGGGTGTCGCCGAGGTCGGAGTTATCCGGGGCGCGCACGTTGGTGACGCCGGGAAGGGTCGCCGCCAGCCGAAAAACGTTGCGTCCACCGAGCGGCAGATCGACGATACGGCGGTCGTCGATGGTGGCCGCGGTCTGCGAGGACCGAGTGTCGACCAGCGTTGCCGCGGCAGACACCTCGATACGTTCGGTAACCTGGCCGACTTCGAGCGTAATGTCGGCGCGAACGTTCTCGTCCACCCGGAGGACGACGCCGGTGTTGCGGAATAGCTTGAACCCGGCGGCCTGCGCCTCGATGGTGTAGACACCGGAGGTGAGCGCGATCACTTGGTAGAAACCCGTTGGATCGCTCGCTGCGGTGCGCTTGGCGCCTGTGCGCTCACTGGTGACTGTTACCGGAACGTTGGGGATGTTGGCGCCCGTAGAGTCCTTGACGTACCCACTGATGGTTCCCCGGGTCTGCCCAGACAGCGGCGCGACCAGGAGCGCCCACGCCACCAACAATCCCGGAGTATGTGACAAAAATTTTGGCTGTTTCATGTTTTCTCCCGCTCGTCTACTTACCGGCATTCTAGCCCATGGTCCACAGGCACTCGATCGTCCACGGGTCCATGGTGGCATTTTACCGCCTGATCCGCGGAGTTGGCGGAACCTCCTTGTGCTCCTCGATCCACCGCAAGACCGGAAGGCAACTCGATGAGAACGGCTTCGAAAGAAGCTTCAGCCGAGGGGAGCAAGCTCCTTGCCCGATACCTGGAGGACCATCCGGAACTAGGGGTGGCCAGCGATAACAAGGGTGATTTCTATACCATCGGAATCGCGGTTCAGGAGCAGGTGGAGCGGAAGATGCAGCCGGTACTGGAACAGTTTGATCCAGCCAGCAGGCGCTCCTGGACCGGTACCGCTATCTCTCGCCGGCTATTGTGGCCCAGGCGGCGTTGAACGATATCGCTGGGACGAGCGTTCATCGCTACAAACACTTTCTGAACCTCGCTGATCGATTCCACAAAGCGTGGCGCGCCTGATTTGCTCCACGCATCCTGAAACGAGAAAAGCTCACACCTGCCGACATAAGAGCGCTCCCCTTTTTCGAATTTCGCGAAGAACCTGTCGGCGACGTGACAAACCGCTCTCTGCCGGCACTCGGCGGACTGATTGGCCGGCCCTGCTCGTAGCGTTCGCCTCTGTTGTAGCGCTCCGAAGTTACCGGATCTTGGGTAGCTTCCAGCTTAGCTCGCGTCGCGAAGAACGGGACTCGCGCCGATATTTCTGCTGGGCTAACCTTTCAGTCCGGCGGGCCGATCAGAAAATACGCCGCCCAGTTGGAAGGCCGTGCCTTCCAGCCATTCGACCGCAACGCCTCTAGTTGCGCCTGCCGGAGGGCCTCGGCGGCATCCACAACCCGACCGCGATCCCAGTGGCGATAGAAACTTTCCAGGAGACTACCAGAGTCATCGAGGGTCGGCCAATAAGTAGACAAGACCGAGTGTGCGCCGGCATAGAGCCAGGCCCGGGTCAATCCCATGAGACCTTCTCCGGACTTGACCTCTCCTACTCCGGACCGGCACCCACTCATCACCACCAGCTTCGGTTGTGCTTCGCGTGCAGCGATCCACTCGGGGCCGACCATTTCGGGCTTGTCATCCGGAGTCAGACTCAACGCGAGCAGGGATTCCCGCGAGTCCTGGGGAGAAGGCAGCACGTGCGTGGCCAGATGAATTACGCTCGGGCGCGCTCGCAACGCCTCCCCGAGCCGGGAAACCTGACTGTCATTACCCAGAAGCAGGATCTTGTGCGGCCACCATTTCTGGCACGAATCGAGTTCCTGGGCCGTGCCCGGCAAGCGGGTCAATTCGAGCGAACCGGCGTTCGGGCGGGACATTGTCCGAATCGATGCCCGGATCGAGGACCAGAAGGAAGACTGCGGGCTGCCCCGGCGGGGATCGGCGGCGTTATATACAGGGTCGCCTACACCTAGAAACGGACCATCCCACGCCGGACCTTTTCTTGTCGCCAATGCCCATGGTCCCGGAAGGACGCGGAGAGAGTGACGTTCGACGAGATACTGGCCGTGCTCCACCAACGCGGCAAAGGGCAAGTCGTAGAGATCCTCGTCGAGGACGAGCATCCACCGCGGCCGATCCCGGATGGCGGCGCTAGCGGACCCAAGTAGCACGCCGAAAACCTCCGCGCCGGCGGTTCGCGGCCCTTCCCTGCTTGCCGTGGCGCCTCGCAGGCGCTGAACCTGCCGGCGCAGATCGGCCTGCCCAGGCAAACGATGAAGTTCCCATCCGCTCGAAGACCCAGCCCAAAGCCACGAAGTGCGGGCGCCCACATGAAACAGGAATAGCGCTGTGTGGGGCTGAATTGCCAACTCGTTTCCCCGCCCAAAGTCGGGAACCGCGCCGAGCCCGGCCTGCGCATCGAGTTCCGTCAGCCGGAGCCTCAGCCCGCGCAGCGCCCGGTAGTTCTCGTCGTCGGGGGTGGCGAGAGCGATCGCGTAAGCCTCATGCAGATCCCGTAGGATCTCCTGGTAGTCGGGCGGCATGCGCTGCCGGATTTGCGCGCGGAACTCGGGACCGGCGCGAAGACCGAATGCGCGAAAAGCGAACGCAGCCTGAAGCGATTCCAGCAGCAAAGCGGGATTCTGTTCGGCCAAATAGATCTCATTGGCCACGTCGACCAGTTCCGCATAGACTTCCTGCGCGGCGATCTCGCTTGTGACGCGCAAGGCATCAGCCGGCAGCCATTCAAGTCCGAAATCCTGGATTTCGGCAACGGCGGCGCGCAAGTCCGTGAGCGCCAGGTCGAGACGGTCCATCGCGCGATGGGCTTTCGCTCTCCCCCATAGAAGATTCCACTCCGCAAGCCTATGGAGCCTCGCTTTGGGCGCCTCCGCCACCGCGTTCTCCATCATACGAAGGGCTTCGAGTGGCCGGTTCTGTGCCAGCCGGACATCTCCGAGATTCCGGTATGTAGCCGCCAGCTCAGGATCCCGTCCGAGCTTACGGGCGCGGAACGCTTCCATCAAAGCGAATTCGGCATCAGCCATCCTTCCTCGAAACAGATAAGCCCGCCCGAGATTGTGCCACGCCTTTGTCAGGACGCTCGTGTTGGACGCCTGCTGCGACTCATCAATCACCTCGCGGTATCTTGCAATGGCGGAGTCCATATCACCTCGCAATCCCGCCAATCGGGCCCGCAGGAGGATTACCGGCAAACGATAGGTAGGAGCGGCCGAAGCAGGGAGATACTGAGACGCTTCGGCCGCCGCCTCTTCCGCCTGCTCGAAGGCGGATGTTTGCAAATACAGATTCGCCATGTCGTGTTTGATAACGGAGAACATCGCCCAATCTCCGGTTGCTTTGGCGAGCCGCGCGCCTTCCAGGTAGGCTTCCAGGGCGCGGCGGTAGCGGAAGGTCGCCAGCGACGCATGCCCCACGTAGCTATAGGTAATGACTGCGAGCCGATTGGGAGGATTTCTTTTCGCGATGGCGACGCATTCATTGAGGATTAGCATTGTGCTGGCATATTCATGGTTCTGAAGCTTCCCATAGGATGCGTGAAGCAATTCCCGCCATCGCGAGGAGTCAGTGACGCCAAGGCCGGGAGGCGGAAAAGCCAAAGACTGGATTCGTGCACGGGCTGGTGGAGGGGCCCCGGTGCTCGTGAGCGCGAGAGCAACGGCAAGACCGAGCCTGGCCAAGCGCAGGATCATGGTTGGAATCCGAGAGGAAGCAGTTACCGGTGTGGAAGTGGAACGGCGAGGCTGGCGTTCTGGAGGGCATATCTGAACTGAATATGCCCTGCCAGAACTATACCAAACTCTCTTGCCATGAGATGGCGACCTGCTCGGGGCAGGTGGAATTGAGTTTGCGCATGCGTCTGTGAACGCAAGAGTCACAGCTCACTAAGAGCTGGCTGGATCAGATATATCCGAACACTTTCGCCTTTCGGAATGGTTATTCTACAAGGCTAGGAGCCCGGTATCTCGAACCGGATCAGAACCACAGAGCGGGGGGAGGAACCAAGATCGGATAGGTCTCTTCCATAATCAAAAACGCCGGGATTGCTCCCGGCGCCTCTGAGCAAACGGTACCAGTGGTCGCACAGCATCCTCTTCGCTTGATTTCGCTAAGTCTTTAAGGGGAAGGAGAATATAAATCGAGTTCCGTGGTGATCGAGAGGATTGGGAGGCGCGAATTCCACAGCTTGCCCTATAACCTATTGATTTGATGTCAATTATCGAGTGAGTTCTGCGTCGATGCCGAAAAAGGCCAAAACGCTTGATACGCGCGGCGCAGAAACGCGAAGAGGCGGGACCGAAGTCCCGCGGCAAGCCAGAGGCTTATCCCACACGTCAAGCCAGAATTCTACCGGGGTTTCAAATTTGGAAACCAGATCCGGCGCGCGTTCTCTCCGAGAATCAAACTCCGCTCGGAGTCCTTCAGAGGCAGTTCTTCGGTGAAGATGCGCAAGTGCTCCGCATAGGTAATCCTGGGAGTCCATAATCCGTTGGGATAGCAGGCGGTCCACAGGCACCGCTCTGGTCCGTATTCCCGAATGATCCGCAGGCACGGTTCATGCAAGTCTTCGCACGGATATGGACGCCCGGTCCCGGTGCCGATGAAATCGACTTTAGCGTAGAGATTCGGGAATCGGGCAAGGGCGAGCACGGACCGTAGATCCTCCTGCAAACGCGATCCAGGCTTGAGATCCATGCAATGGCAGAAGCCTACAGTGAGCCGGGGAAACTCCAAGAGCAACTTGACGGCTCCTTCTATATGTTCGGGCCGCATCAGAAACAGATCGATGGTGATACCTTCGTCGGCCACCACTTTCCATAACGCCCGCACACCTGGGTCGTCGAAGGTCCGTGTCCTATTGGACGGAACGCTCCGCAACGACCCGACGCCATATTGGCGCACGTATCCGCGCAGCAGCGCCGGACTCGAAGAATCATCCGGGTCCAGCGTGCAGACTCCTGACATCCAGCCCGGATTCGCCTTGGCTGACTCCACCAAGTACCGGTTGTCGTAGCCATAGAACGACACAGTCTGGATCGCCCGCACAGCCGTGACGCCCACCGCGAGCGATTCCTTGCGCAAATCCTCGGCCGATCCCTTGCCCGCCGGCGGCCGCAGCGGCTTCTCCCTGGGCGGGTATCTCTTCTCGTCGAGTGATGTGATGTGGGAGTGGCAGTCAATCACGAGCATTGGGGCGATTATAATAGCAGTCCAATGCACTGTGCACTTATTATTGCGGTCCTTGCTTTTGCGCTTGCCGCCGAGGCCCAAACGCCTCGCGCCCGCTTCGCTTCGGGCTACATGTATAGCTACTACGTTCCACAATCGGCGTCCACTCCATGGCGACCCGCCTGGTCGCCGGACGGTAAGGAACTGGCCTTCTCGATGTCGGGATCGCTCTGGAAGATTCGCGTGGGCGACACCGCGGCCTATGAACTGACCGCCAATAGGACATACGACTCCTCGCCGGCATGGTCGCCCGACGGCCGTTGGATTGTCTACACCACCGAAGACGGCGCAGGCGTCAACCTGATGCTGCTGAACACCGCCACCGGCGAGAGCACAGCGCTTACGAAGGGAAGCGACGTTTACGCGGATCCCATCTTTGCCCCGGATGGCAAGCGCATTCTGTTTGTCAGGAACCAGCCGCGCAATTCGTATCACATCTACGGTATGCCTCTGGAGAACGGAAAACCCGGTGCACCCGTGCAGATCACCGCCGAGAATTCGTTCGGCAGGGCGCGGCTCTACTTTTCCACCTGGGACGATCACATCTCGCCGACCTTCTCCACCGACGGCAAGGAAATGATTCTCGTCTCCAACCGCGGCATACCGCTCGGCTCCGGCGCCATATGGCGCGCGCCTGTCGAGCCCAACGCAATGAGCAAAGCGCGAATGTTGCTGCGTGAAGAGACGCTTTACCGCACGCAGCCGCAATGGTCGCCCGATGGGAAGCGAATTCTTTACAGCTCGCATCGTGGCAGCCAGTACAACAACCTGTATGTGCTGCCAGTGGAAGGCGGAGAGCCGTATCAGATGACCTTCGGCGATTGGGACCACTTCGATCCACGCTGGTCGCCTGATGGCGAGTTGATCGCCTACGTATCCAACAAAAAGGGCATTTCTGAACTCCGATTACTCCGCGCCTACGGCGGGGAGGACGATCCTATCGAGATCCGGCGGCGTGTGTACCGCCGGTCTATGGGGCGACTGGAAGTCCGGGTGCGCGGCGCGGCGCGGTTCTATCTCACCGGCTCGGATGGAAAGAGCTACACACCACCCACGGCTTACCAGCGCGTCGCGGGCCGAAATTCCCGGCGCGATTTTTTCCATGCCGAGAATCGATTCAATGTCGATGTTCCTCCTGGGGAGACGATTCTCGAAGCCGCCAAAGGCATCGAGTACACTCCTATCGTGAAGAAGGTCGCAGTCAAGGCTGACACAGTCACTGACGTCGACTTCGACCCTCAACGTCTCACCAGCATGAACGCGCTGGGCTGGTGGAGCGGCAGCGACCACGTTCACATGAACTACGCCGGCAACCTCCACAATACGCCGGAGAACCTTTCCATGATGGCTCGGGCCGAAGATCTCGACGTCATTGGCGAGAAGATCTGCAACAAGGATCACCGCATCTTCGACCATCACTTCTTCACGGGCAAGCCGCATCCGCTCTCCAACGGCGAGCAGCTCCTTTCATTCGGTGAAGAGTACCGTCCGCCGTTCTATGGCCATGTCAATTTCATCAACCTAACCAAACATCTGATCTCGCCCTTCACCACCGGCTACGAGGGATCCGCCATTGAAAGCCTGTATCCCTCTAACACCGACATGTTCTTGGCGGCGCGTAAACAAGGCGCCATCGGCGGCTACGTTCACCCCTGGTCGGGAGACCCCGAACGGGCTGGCTACTCGGTGGCGCGTGGATTCCCGGTGGATCTGGCGCTCGGGACGTTCGAGTATCTGGAAGTACACACCAGCGCCAATCATTTCACCAATACGGCAAGAGTCTGGCACCGCGCGTTGAACTGCGGCTTCAAAGTGACAGCCTCCGCCGGCGAGGATTCGATCCTAGGGCTCCACGCCACGCCCATCATCGGATCGAGCCGCCTCTATGCGTACCTAGGGGAGAAGCTGACCTGGCCCGGATGGGTGGAGGCGGTCCGCAAGGGTCGGACGTTCGTCACCAATGGTCCACTGCTCCGGCTCGAAGTGGATGGGCGAATTCCAGGGGACGAGATCCATCTTCCCGACGAAGGCGGATCCGTGGAGGTCTCCGGCCGCGTGGACTCCATCGTTCCTTTGGAAAAGATGGAATTGATTTTCAATGGCAAAGTAATCGAAACTGCAACTATCAGCCCATTCCGCAAACGTCTCCCCATCACGCAGAGCGGCTGGTTCACGCTGCGCGCTTCGAACTCGAAGGCGCAACATCCGATCGACGACAGCTATGTCGTCGGTGAGACCAGTCCGGTTTACGTCTACAAAGGCAGCCAGGCGATCCGATCGAAAGCCGACGCTGAGTACTTCCTCAAATGGATTGACGACATCACGCGCCAGGCCCAGGAGCATCCCGGCTGGCGCAGCGACCGCGAGAAGCGGCACGTGCTGGGACAGTTTCAGCAGGCGCGCCGTGTGTTCGAGCAAAGAGCGGTGGAGCCGCGACCATAAGGGAGCGGACCGTAAGGAGACACAGCCATGAAACGTCGCGAATTCATCGCCGGGACAGCCGCCCTGCCGGCGGCCGCCGCTCCGGCCGATCTTTCTCTTCAATGCCGCAAGGACTTTCCCCGCGCGCAAAACGAAACCTATTTCAACTCGGCGGCCCAGCACCCGCTCGGCAATCACACGGTGCGAGGCATACAAAAGTACATCGAGTTCCTGCACCTCGGTCCTGGGGACGGCCGCCGCGACTTCTGGGAGCACGGATTCCGCGAAGTGAAGCCGATGTTCGCGAAGCTCATCAATGTCAAGCCATCCGAGGTCGCGCTGACGCCATCCACTACGATCGGTGAAAATATTCTGCTCAACGGTATGGACCTCTCGGGCGGCAACGTCGTCACCAACGATCTCCACTACTCCGCCTCGCTCGCCAACTACCTCGAGCGCAAGCGCCTGGGCCTCGACGTGCGCATCGTCAAGCACCGCGACTGGCGGATCGACGTCAAGGACATGGAGCGCGCCGTCAACCGCAAGACGAAGCTCATTGCGGTCTCGCTCGTCAGCTCCGTTAACGGGCATCTCGAAAACATCAAAGCGCTGAGCGATCTCGCCCATGCGAACGGCGCGTATCTGTTCGCTGACATCATCCAAGGCTGCGGCGCCATTCCCATCGACGTGAAGGCCATGGGCATCGACATGGCTTCCTGCGCGATGTACAAGTGGCTACAGGGCGAGCACGGCTTCGGCTTCCTGTACGTGCGCGAGGATCTCATCGGAGGCGTCGTGAAGCCTACGCAGTTCAGCGGCAATCCCGACCTCAATTACGATCCCTGGACCAAAACGCCCAAGCCCGGGGCACCCGATTTCATTAACCATGCCGCCACAGGAATCGGCGGGCTCGAACCTGGTACCCCATCGGTGATCACATATGCGGCTCAGTACGAGTCGTTCCAGTACATCGAAAAGCTCGGTGTCACCAATATCCGTGCGCACGCGCGCCGTCTCACCGATCGGCTTCAGAAGGAACTCCCGCCGCTCGGGTACACGTCCGTCACTCCGCCGGGCGCCGAAAGCCCGATCGTCACCTTCTTGTGCAAGGACGCCGAAGTCGTCCGCCGCAAGATCCGGTCGAGCAAAGCGAAGATTCTCCTCACCGGACCGAACTCTGCACTCACGGTCGGCCGCTTCGGCAATCACATCAGATTCTCCGTGTCAGTGTTCAACAACGATCAGGACATCAATACCATCCTCGAGGTGCTCGCATGAAACAAATGGCTGTTCTTTCTCTATTGGTTACCGCCCTGCTCTCCGCGCAGCCATTCCGTTGGACACGCGAGCAGATGATCCACTATACGCCGCAAAACCCATTCGAGCGCTTTGCTGACGGACGTCCGAGAGTTCCCGATGCATTGCTCGAGAAAGTCAAGGGCCTATCAGTGGAGGAAGCCTGGGGCACTCTCATGGGCAAGGGATTCACCCACCAGTACGCCGGGTTCGGGTTCCGCGCGTTGCATCCGGGAAAAAAGCTTGTGGGCCGAGCCGTGACCGCGCAATACCTTCCGACCCGCGCGGATCTCGAACAAGTGCTGGTTGCCGACGCCAAGAAAGCAGGAATGCCATCCGGAGCCAACCAAAAGGTGATCGACCTGTTACAGCTCAACGATGTCCCTGTGATCGATTTGATGGGCGTGGCGGTGGGGCACAACTTCGGCGGCGACAATCTGCATGCGGCGATCGCCGGAGCAACGCGAGCCGGCGCCGTGGTCGACGGAACCGTGCGCGACCTGGAGGGTCTGTTTGACCTTCCGACCCAGGTCTACTATCGGGAAGGCCATCCGGCCGCCGTCTCAGGTGTGAACGTGATCGGCATCAACATCCCCGTCAGAGTCGGTGAGGCAATCGTGATGCCGGGCGATGTCGTCCTTGGCGACCGGACCGGCGTCATCTTCATCCCGCCGCACCTGGTTCAGGAGATCGTCGAAAAGGCGGAGCTCACCCACATCCATGATGAGTGGACCAAGAACAAATTCCTGACTGGGAAGTACAGGGCAAGCCAACTATATGGAGGTCCGTTGTCGCCGGAACTGAAGAAGGAATACGACGAGTACGTCAAGAAGCGGCTGGCGGAGCGCAAGTAGGCGGATGACGAATCGCCCTCAAGCGTGAATGCGAACTTGGCTTAGCTAGCTAACTGGCATTCGTCAATGTGATGGTGTAGTACTTCACTTCTGTATGCGGTGTTTCACGCTGCTGGACCACGTGAGCCAGTTCATTCGCGATCGGGCAAGGGGCAACTTCCTGGACTTGAAATCGGCCAAGTTTCAAGCGGATCCCAGGGGCGTTGATCTCTGCAATCTCAATCTCGCTGGCATAGAACCGCATAGCCTTCCAAGGAAGGTCGGAACTATCGGCAACATGGAATCGCAGCAGTTCTCCAGACTTGATGCCCTGCAACTCGAGAATCGAGCCCGCGAGTTGGCCGTTCCGCTGGACGTCGAAGACAATGAATGCGGCGGGACCATTCGATCTGTCGATCTGCATGCTGATAGTGAAAGGCTTATGTTGCTGCTTGCCAGTTGGCAGGCCTGAGGCAACGGGTGAAGGAGAATCGATGCTTAGTGTGTTCATGCCTGGATCTGTGCGAAAACCAGGCCATATCCGCCACTCCTTTGGTAAAAAAACTATACGTCCAGGTTTCGGACGTCCAGTGCGTTCTCCTCGATGAACTTGCGGCGGTTCTCCACGTCTTCGCCCATTAGGGTCGAAAAGATCTGGTCGGACTCGACCAGATCCCGCAGTTCCACACGAAGCAGCGTGCGCGAATCGGCGTTCATCGTGGTCTCCCACAACTGTTCCGCATTCATTTCGCCCAACCCTTTGTAACGTGTGACCGTCGCGTCCTTCTTGCCTTCGTTCATCAGGTGCGAAAGAAGATCGCGCCAGTTGTGCTGTTGCTGCCGGCTGCTGTCCTTCACCACCGTGAATGGCGGCTTGTTATTGTCGGCTAACTGCTTGGCCAAGGCCCGCATGCGGCGGTACTCGGGCCGCGCGGCGAGATCTATCCCGATCACGCGGTCCGCGTTGGTCTGATCGCGGTACACCACTTTGTGCGCCGAGTGCTCTTCGTCCGCCTGAACTTCGGTCTGGATCTTCTTCTCTTTGAGAACCCGCGCGAGGTCCTCGATTTTCTTCCGGTCCTGGAAATCAGCCTTGTTGTCGAAGCTCTCTTCCGGCTTGATACCGCAGAGCAGTTCGACCACCTCCTTGAGCCGGAGAATCCGCTCCACGCGCTGGATCATCTGCTGGAGCTCATCGAGCGAAGCCAAGAAATTCCGCATAGCCGTGCCCTCGAGTCTCCCCAGAGCCCCATTCAGCCCGTACTCAACCGAGATGTTCTCCGTGGCCCGACGCAGAATCTCTCTCGTAAATTCCTTGTCGTCCTTGATGTATTTCTCACTCTTGCCCTTTTTGATCCGGTAGAGCGGCGGCTGCGCGACAAACACATGCCCGCGCGTGATGAGCTCCTGCATGTGCCGGAAGAAGAACGTCAGCAATAGCGTGCGAATATGCGAGCCGTCCACATCGGCGTCGGTCATGATGATGATCTTGCCGTAACGGAGCCTGGCGATGTCGAAATCGTCCTTACCGATGCCGGTGCCGATTGCCGTAATCATCGACCGGATTTCCTCGTGGCTCAGCATCTTGTCGTACCGAGCTTTTTCGACGTTTAGGATCTTACCCTTGAGCGGCAAAATTGCCTGGTACTTGCGGTCCCGTCCGCTCTTGGCTGTTCCACCGGCCGATTCGCCCTCGACCAGAAACAACTCGCAACGGTCCGGATCCCGCTCCTGGCAATCGGCGAGCTTCCCGGGAAGTCCACCGGAATCAAGAGCCCCTTTGCGCCGCGTCAGATCGCGAGCCTTACGCGCAGCCTCGCGCGCACGCGCAGCCTCGATCGCCTTGCTGACGATCTTGCGCATCACCGCCGGGTTCTTGTCAAAAAACTCACCCAGCCGCTCGTTGATCAACTGGACGACATAGCCTTGTACATCACTGTTGAGCTTTCCTTTGGTCTGCCCTTCAAACTGCGGCTGCGGAAGCTTCACGCTGACCACCGCCGTGAGACCTTCGCGGACATCGTCACCGGTGACTGATTCCTTCTCCTTGTCCTTGATCAGGCCAGAAGAAAGACCATACGCGTTAATCGTGCGAGTCAGGGCCGAACGAAAACCACTGAGGTGGCTGCCGCCATCAACCGTATTGATGTTGTTAGCGAAGGAAAACAACAGCTCGCTGTAGTCGGTGTTGTACTGCAGCGCGATTTCCATCTCGATCTTGCCGCCATTGGGCAGATCACGCTCTCCTTCGAAGTAGATTGGCTTGTCATGCAATGGGCTCTTCCCACGGTTCAGATGCTGGATAAACTCCGAGATTCCGCCCTTATAATGAAACTCGTGCACTTTTGGTGGATCGTTCCGTTCGTCGGTCAATGTGATCGTGAGCCCCTTGTTCAGGAACGCCATCTCGCGCAGGCGTTTCTGCAGGGTGTCGAAGTTGTACTCCGTCATCTCCATGATCGTAGGATCCGGATGAAAGGTGATCTTGGTGCCGGTCTTACGACCCGCCTTGCCCGTCCTAGCTAGAGGCGCCTTGGGAATGCCTCGCTCATACTCCTGTTCCCAGGTGTGCCCATCGCGCCAGATCTCAAGTTTCAGCCAATCCGAAAGCGCATTCACGCAACTCACACCCACGCCGTGCAGACCACCCGATACTTTGTAGGAGTTCGAGTCGAACTTGCCGCCGGCATGCAGCTTCGTCATTACAATCTCGGCTGCCGACACGCCGAATTCCTCTTTGATGTCCACTGGAATCCCGCGGCCATTGTCTACCACGGTGATTGAGTTGTCGATATGGATGGTTACCTCGATGGCATCGCAGTAGCCAGCTAGGCTTTCGTCCACCGAATTGTCTACGACCTCGTAGACCAAGTGATGCAGGCCTTGATCGCGCGTCGAGCCAATGTACATGGCTGGACGCAGCCGGACGGCTTCGAGTCCTTCCAGGACCTTGATACTCGAGGAATCGTAGTTATCTGTCGCCATTAAACCTCTCTAGAAACTCTTGTGCGTTGTCATGAAGTCCCCTCAAATTCGCATAGGCATGATGATGTAACGGTACGTGCGCGCTCCGTCGTCGCCGCCTGGCTGAAGCTCCCCTGCGCTGGCGCCATCTTTGAATAAGAATCTGACCTCCGCTTGAGGGTTGGCCTTGAGAAAATCAAGAACGTAGTATGCATTGAAGCCGATCTCAACTGCAGGGCCGCTGTAGTCGACCGGAAGACTCTCCTCACTATCACCCGTATCAGAAAGTGACGCCTGTACTTTTAGCTCGCCAGCTTCCACATGCACGCGGACTGCATGTGACCGCTCATCGGAGAATTGCGCCACTCGTTCTACTGTGCCCTTAAGCTCCTCCTTGGTAAGCGTCACGGAATGGGGATGCTCCTTAGGAAGCACTCGCTCATAATCAGGGAAGTTGCCTGTCAGCTTACGGCTGATCAGAAGCCGGTCACCGAGCTGGAAGAATAGATGGTTTTCCGTGGACGCGAACTCAAACGAAGTCTCACTTCCAGCCTCCGTGGAGAGCTTCAAAAGCTCGGTCATCGCCTTTCGAGGAAGTAGCGCCTTATACGCGGTAGCGCCGCCATGTCCGGCCCCCTTCTCGACCATTGCCAACCGATGACCGTCCGTAGCCACCATAACCATTGATTCGCTCTTTAACACAAGCAAGGCGCCATTCAGTGTGAACCTGGATTCTTCATTCGAAATCGAGAAGATCGTTTGTTCAATCATTGAACCCAGAGTCTTTGCGGGTAGATCTGCAACCTTCTGACTAGCCTGTGGCAGCTCTGGAAAGCTCTCCCGGGACATTCCTGCAATCCGGGTACGGGACCGTCCTGAGACGATTGTGATCCACTGATTCTCACCAAACTTGATGTTTACATCTCCCTCCGGCAACAACTTGACATAGTCAAGTAACCGCTTAGCCGGAATGGTTCCCGAACCCTGCTTTTTCACCTGTGCTGGGCAGCTACAGCGGATACCTAACTCCAAATCAGTAGCCGTCAGAATGATCCGGTCCTGAACGGCCTCCACCAGAACATTAGATAGGATGGGAATGGTTGTCCGCTTCTCCACGACCCCTTGGGAAAGTCCCAACTCTCTAACCAAGTCCGACTTCGCAACTGTAAACTCCATGCGTCGCCTTCCCTTCTTCTGCGATTTCTGATCCTACCTAAATGAACCTGTTTCAGAGCCTTAATCGTAGGAGCTGTGGATGTGTGGAATTCTCTCTAAATTATACAAAACCAAAAGGCTTCTTGTCTCGCTGGAAAGTGGAAATCCGGAGGATGAACAAGGGTTCTTTGTGGAGAGTGAGAAAGCTCCACAGGTATCCAGAGGTCCCTAGAGGGCCTGCTGTGTAAAACTAGCATAAGCCTAATTAAATGAGTCCATTATACTGTGGATCAATCTGTTTAAATCGTGGTTGGTGTGCCGTTCCTTTTCAATCTTCTGGACAGAGTGAAGAACCGTGGTATGATGCTTCCCCCCGAATACTCTGCCGATCTCTGGTAGTGAGGCGGTGGTCAATTCCTTAACCAAGTACATTGCTACTTGCCGCGGATACGAGATCTGATGTCGGTTTGATTTCTGCTTGAGCTGATGCGGCTGCATCTGGAATCGTTCCGCTACTGCCCGAACCACCGATTCGATCGTTATTTTCTTTTCTGGTGGGGCAGACAGATGCTTTAGGAGTTGCTTAGCCATGTCCTTGGTAATGGACGAACCTGTCACAGATGAGTATGCCGCTAGTTTCACTAACGCCCCTTCGAGCTCCCGCACGTTTGTCTTTGTCGTCATGGCAACGAAGGTTCGGACCTCATCGGAAAGTGAGATACCTTCGGCCTCGGCCTTCTTGTCTAGGATTGCAAGTTTCGTCTCGAGGTCAGGTGCCTGAACATCAACCATCAGCCCCCACTCAAATCGCGACCGAAGCCGGTCCACCAAGCCTGCGATATTCTTAGGTGGTGAATCACTTGAAAGCACGATCTGCTTCTGGTGATCGTAAAGCTCATTGAAGGTATGGAAGAACTCTTCTTGTGTCCGCTCCTTACCACCGAGCACATGGACATCATCGATCAATAGAATGTCCGCCGACCGGTAGTACTGATGGAACAGTGGCATACGCTCGGTGCGGATACAAGTGATCAACTGGTTCATGAAACGCTCACTGGTCGCATAGACGACACGTGTGCTCGGATAACGGTCAGCCAACGAATGACCTATCGCATGGATCAGGTGTGTCTTTCCCATCCCTACGCCGCCATAGACAAACAACGGATTGTAACTCCGCGCCGGCCGGTCGGCGACCGCTTTTGCTGCCGCGTGGGCAAACTGGTTGCAGCTTCCCACGACGAACGAATCGAATGTGTAACGTAAGTTCAATTGACTGGTTGGAGCTCCAAAGACATCTTCCGCGTCACTTGAGCCTAAAGCGGTATCGCCATTATGCTTAGAGGCGTCCTGCCGTCCTACGACATAGTCCACGGCGGTATACCGTAGCCTCATCTCCCGCAGCACCGCTAAAACGTGGGTGGCGAATTCTTTCTCCACCCAATCCTTTGTCTCTGCATTCGGAACCGAGATAATCAACCTCTCTTCGGATTCCCCCTCATAGGCAGTCCGGGCAAACCAACTTTGAAAATTCTCCCAGGTGATCCGGCTGCTTAACTTGTCCTTAACACTTTCCCAAACATCCATCGGTTTTCCTCCCCTCAGATTCCCGACGCTATCTTCAATCGATGGTTGAATCAATGCCCGCACGAATTCCACAGGTTTTGCACAACCTGTGGAAAACTATGTCTTCCGTTTGTTGTTTTGTGAATCGACCGGCGGCGGTGGGCCCTGTCCAAAAGGCTCTGGAAAACCATTTCTGGACATTCCGCGCATTCGAGTCTAGCATAAAATCCCTGGATTCCAACAACATTCTTAGACTTTTGTAAGCGATCTGTAATCTTATAGATACACTTGGATTTGACACTGACCTGTACCAAGGGGCACAATGAGATCTGTAACGTGCGGGAGTAACTCAGTTGGTAGAGTGCAACCTTGCCAAGGTTGATGTCGCGGGTTCGAATCCCGTCTCCCGCTCCAGCCTTCCTTTCCCTTCCGGATCACAAAACTAAAGGTACACTGAATGGACTGATGAAGATTACGAGTGTCCAGACGGTGGTAGTCAATGCCCAGATGCGCAATTGGGTGTTCGTGAAGGTGGAAACAGACCAATCAGGACTATGGGGATGGGGCGAGGCCTCGCTCGAGTGGAAGACCCGGGCAGTCATCGGCGCCGTGGCCGACTTCGAGCCAATGCTGCAAGGAGAAGACCCAGCCCGAATCGAACACCTGTACCAGAAGATGTATCGCCAGTCCTTTTGGCGGGTAGGCGTCATCGGCATGAGCGCAATTTCAGGGATTGAACAAGCTCTCTGGGACATCCGAGGCAAGGTATTAGGACAGCCGGTCTATCAACTCCTCGGCGGCCGCGTTCGCGATCGAGTGCGCATGTACAAGCATCTGGGTGGCGGCAACATGGAGGCGGTTTATGAGTCCGAGCGGCAGGAAGATCCGGGTCCAATGGTAGACTTGGCCCGGCAGGTGGTCGCGAAGGGATACTCGGCTGTAAAAGTTCTACTGACACCTCCCACTGAGACCCTGGCCCGCGCATCTGACTTGCGGCGAGCGGAAAGGTTCATGCGCGCCATGCGCGAAGGGCTCGGAGACGACATTGACATCATGGTCGACTGCCACGGCCGCCACTTCGCGGGGAGCGCGGTCGAGTTCTGCAAAGTGCTCGCGCCATACCGCCCATACTTCATCGAAGAGCCTGTACCTCCCGAGAACGTGGACGCAATGGCGGAAGTGCGGGCGCCTCTCGCCCGTTCCCATCGCGACAGGCGAGCGCCTGGTGACTCGCTTCGAGTTCCGCCCGATACTCGAAAAGCAGGCCTGTCACGTCATTCAACCTGACCTATGTCACTGCGGCGGGTTGTGGGAGGCGAAGAAGATCGCGGCGATGGCGGAAACGTACTACGGTGGCGTGGCGCCGCACAATCCGCTGGGTCCGGTGGCGAACGCCGCGGCGGTCCATTTCGCGTTGAGCACACCCAATTTTCTGATCCAAGAGGACATGCTCGCCGATGTGCCGTGGCGATGGGAAGTGGTGAAGCATCAACTTCAGACGGAGAACGGCTATTGGCTGCCGTGTGACGCGCCGGGGCTGGGAGTGGAAGTGGACGAGGAAGCAGCGAAGAAGCATCCGTTCGAGCAGGAAGTTCTCCACGCCACCACGGTCCGCGCTCACGATGGCGCTGTACTCGACTGGTGATGTTCAAAAATCGATCCTCCCGCTAACTTGAGCCTGCCGATTGCCGGAGACCGACGTCACCTGCCCGAAGCTTGGATTGTTCACTCCCGTCGTGATGCCGCCCAACTGATGCCGGTTGAACAGATTGAAGAACTCAGCGCGGATCCGGAAGCGGACCTTCTCCGTGAGCAAATGCGACTTCGTGAGCGTCACATTTTCACTCACATTCCCGAAGCCGCGTAGCTGCGCATATCGGAACGAGCTGATTCCCAGAGTGAGCGGCGGAGGATCGCGGAAAGCAGCCTTGTTCAAGTAGGTGTTGGACGTGGACTGCGGATTGGCCAGGCTGAACTGGGACTTGTCGAACCCATCGACGACCAATGGACCGGATCCGATGTTCAACCGGTTCACCGCGCCATTCCATCCTCCCGAAAGTGGCGACGACCCCGTGAATTCCAGCGGCTCTCCCGAGTAGTAGTTCAGGATTGCCGCGACGTTCCAACCTCCCGTCAGCTTGTGCCGCAGCGCTTTGCCGCGCGCGAACGGGAGATCGTAGCTGGCGTACATCTTGAGCATGTGCGGGCGGTCGAACTGGGCGATCGACTTTTCGAGCTTCAGATTATAGTAGTCGATCGGCCGAGGATCGTTATCGTTGATCAGGGAGCTTTCAATATTCGAGAGCGTCTTCGACCACACATAGTTGGTGTAAAGAGTCAAGCCGTTGGAGAACTCACGGTTGAGGACGACCTGCAAGGCATGATAAGTCGAGAACCCCAGCGGCGATCCGTACACCTGAACGGTCTGGTTGCCCTGCACTTGTGGATACAGTCGCAGCGCGCTTGCCACAGTGCCTGTGAATCCCTGGAAAGGATATGAGAGACCGTTGGCCGCCGCCGCCCCGGCGTTGCGGACCTGGTTGTTCAACCGTACACCGTATTGCTGGAGAACCGACGGCGGAAGCTGGTTGATTCGCTGCAACTCGCCGATCCGCAGCCGGGTCGCCTTGTTCGCCACGTAGCCCAGATCCAGCACGAACTTCGAAGGCAGCTCGCGCTGCACGTTGAAGGTCCAGTTTTGTATGTACGGCGTCTGGCCGTAATTCTGGTCGATCATCCCAGGCCGCGATGTGTTTCCCCAGGACCGTTCATAGCCGCCGGGCACAAACCGGTTATTAGGGAAGCCGCTGTCCCAGTTGAAAATGCCGCCCCACGGCCGGACTGGATCGGAGGACAGCAAGTAAGTCCCGCCCCAGGCAACACTCGTCGGCTTACCCAGTGGCACGGCGTTGTACCCATTGGGTGGATCACCTTCGAACATGATCCCGTAGGCACCGCGCACAGTCCATTTTTCACCAGCGCGCCAGGCGAATCCGAATCGAGGCCCAAAGTCCCGGAAGCTCTTGCGGCCAAAGTAGCGCCTGCCAGTACACTCACGGCAGTTGCCCGCGAAGTCGTAGCCGCCCTTCAATCCGCTCACCGGGTCGATGGTATCGGGATTCCAGCTCGACAACCGATCTGCTACTTCGTAGAGCGGCGGCTGATATTCCCACCGCAGGCCGATATTCAGCGTGAGCCGCCTGTTGACTTTGAAGTCATCCTGGAAGAATGCGGCGAGGTAATTGCGCCGGCCACCGAGTCCTACGGGGTCGGACAGGCTGGCATTGTCGACGATGCCCAGAAGGTAGCTCGCGAACGCGTAACCGATCTGGGTACCCGAATACGGCTCGTTGGGAATCGCCGTTCCTCGGGCCGCGAAAGTGAACGAGGAAGACGGTGTCTGGCGCCGATTCTGCTGATTGTGCCGTCCGTCGATGCCAGCCTTGAGGAAGTGCCGGCCTTTCGAAAAGCTGATCGAATTCAGAATTCCCCAGCCATTATCAGCGCGGAAACTGACATTCTGGAATCCGGCATTTTCGAGAGAAACGAATGGTCCGCCACCCCAGTTGATATTCGGAATGCCAAGCGTGGTCAGCCCCTTGATGCCAAGCTCTTTGGTGCCGTCCAAGTCGGCTAACAGCACACGCTCCGGATTCCCGCGGCGGTTATACGAGAGGGTCAGGTTGTTGAGCACCGTAGGCGAAATGGTCCAGTCCCAGGCGCCACGCGCGAACCAACCGTCGTCAGGCCTTCGCCGCGCCTTGGCCAGCGGACCGCCGTATAGCTCCCGCGTGTCCCAGAGCCCACCCGCGTCGAGAATCAGCCGCGGGGCCTCCTTAGGCATCGTTAAGAAATAACATTTCCATCTTAGAATGTTTTGGGCTATCCTGGAAGTAGTGGATACCCTTACTGGAGTTCGCCGCCGCTTTGCCGCCTTGGAACCGGTGTTGGATGAGAA
>Ga0187893_10000782_pt1 | contig 80932 bp, 64 predicted proteins | sample MA1701074metaG_FD_139574 | JGI IMG/M metagenome (GOLD analysis project Ga0187893, IMG submission 139574) | White microbial mat communities from a basaltic lava cave in the Kipuka Kanohina Cave System on the Island of Hawaii, USA - MA170107-4 metaG ... | reverse complement strand
TAGAGGCTCCGTGCCTCTGTGCCTCCGTGGCGCTGTTGATCGATCTCAGGCAGGATCTGTTCGGCGCCGCCGCGCAGCGCCAAGTCAACGACCGCCGGTGTCGCCTCGGGATTGATCTCGACGGTGAACGCGCCCCTGCGTCTCGCCACATCGATGAAGCCCGCGGCTGGATAAACCACGGCGGACGTACCGACGGTGATGAAGACATCGCAATCGGCGGCTGCCTGCGCCCGATCGACGACCTCCGGATCGAGAGCCTCGCCAAACCACACCACGCCGGGTCGAATCAGATCCCCGCAATGCGGGCATCGCGGAGGGAGCTCGGGATACGGCATGGTGTCGTCGCGCCAGCGTGCCGGCGACGCGGCGCAACGGCGCCAGCAGGACACCTCCCAAATCGAACCATGCAGTCGGACCACGTCACGAGTTCCAGCCTTCTCGTGAAGTCCGTCGACGTTTTGCGTGATTAAAGTGAAGTTCGGAAATCGCCGGCTCCACGCCGCGAGCACGTGATGCGCGGCGTTGGGTTCGCACGCGGCGATCTTCTGCCGGCGCCAGTCGTACGACTCCCACACCAGCCGCGGATCGCGTGCGAACGCCTGCGGTGTGGCCAGCGTCTCCGGCTTGAAGTTCTTCCACAGCCCGTCAGCGCCGCGGAATGTCGGCACGCCGCTCGCGGCCGACACTCCGGCTCCGGTCAGAACGGTAATCCGCGCGCCGGGCGTCAGCCGGCCGACGAGCTCATTGCCTGGTGGTTGCGACAGCACCCTTCTTCTGTTGCACCATGAACTCGAACGCGCCGGGAAGATTCGGCACTACGACGTCGGAGTGCCCGCCGCCCGGCACCTCGATGTAGGTCACGTTCGCGCCGGCTTTTTTCAGGGCGGCGCTCATGTTGCGCGATCCCGAAACGTTCACGGTCGGGTCGTTGTCGCCGTGGACGATGAATTGCGGAATGGATTTCATCTGCTCGGCAAGGGCCGGCGATCCCGTCCCCGCATAGGCGACGAGGGCGGCCCAGGTCTGCGGGTATTTCGCGCCCAGCGCCCACGCGCCGATGGCGCCCATCGAATGGCCCATCAGATAGATGCGCGATTCGTCGACGTTGTAGTTCGCCTTCATCAACCGCAGCACCTCGAGCACGTCCTTCTCGCTGTACTCGCCGCGCCGCTGCGCCGCCACGTCGCCGCCGGCGAAGATGCGCGCGCCGTACGCGCCGTCGACTCGAAAGCCCAGCGGCGCCGCCATGAGAAAGCCGTGCTTCTCGGCAAGCTGCACCGGCTGGCGCTGATACTGATCGAAGAACGAATCCTCCGTGCCACCAAGGCCGTGCAGCGCGATCACGAGCGCCGCCGGCTTGCTCGGCGAATACGCCTTCGGCACGTAGACGCGATACGGCATCACCTCGTCGGCGCCGGCGAGCCAGTGATGACGCTCGAAGTCGCCCGTCTTGCCTTTGAACGGATCCTTGCCGCTCTTCGCAGCCACCAGCACGCCTTCCGCGATCGCCACCTCATCGTTCACGTTGAATGTGCCGATTGGGATGCGTCCACGATTCACGTTCCTGATGAAATCAGCCGGATACAGCACGTCGGCACGCACCGATTCCGCCACGCCTGCCGCCGCCGCCGCCTCGAGGGCCTTCAGCCGCGCTTCAAGCCCCTTCGTGAATGACAGGTTGAGGCTGACCGTGCCCAGCGACGTGGTTCCATCCAGCACTTCGGCCTGGATGATGTAGGCGCCGTCGGCCACGCCGGCGACGTTGACTTCAATGGGATGCGGAGTCTCGCGCAGATCCCTGCTGACACCGTCGAAGGTGCCCAGATCGCGAACCCGAACCGGCGGCGCTGGCGGACCGCCCGGACGCGTGGGTTGGGCGCGCTGCTGTAACACGACCTTCGCTGTCAGCGCCGGCGTCAGATCGATCGCCGGCCGATAGATCTGTTCGAGGCGAAGCGCGAGCGGCTGCGTCGAGTCGGCCACGGTCCGCTCCGCTCGGAGCACCAGCGAATTGCGGAAGTCCGTGGCGGGCGTCCATGGTTCGTTGCTCAGCAGCGCCATGCCCTTCGCAAACTGCCGGCGCAGCTCGCCGTTGTTGCCCGTCCGGCGCGCCTCAGCAATCGCTTTGTCGACCTCGTCCAGTTGCGCTTTCAGCTCGCCGTCGGGTTTGGCCGACGTCTTCTGCGAGTTGTAGCGAACCGACAGGCTGTTGAGATTGGTCAGCGCTTGCGCAAACGCGATTGACGGAACGAGAACAACGAGAGCGACACAGGTCTTCAACATGGTCATTGTCCAAGAGTGAAAGCGATTAACTCCGCGTTCAGCCCGCCGCCTGAAGCGACGACGAGATACTGCTTGCCTTGAAGCATGAACGTCATCGGCGCCGCCATCGGACGCAGCGGCGGATCGAATTCCCACACCGTGGCGCCGGTCGCCTTGTCCAGCGCCCGGATCTTCGTCGGCTCGATCGGCATCTTGCTGAGCGGCCGCCCGCCGATCGCGCTGTTACGGCCGCCGCCGAGGTTGCCGGAACCGGGCATGACGAACAACAGGCTCCTGGTCACCAGCGCCGCATTGCGGATCGGCAAGCCCATCGGCGGCAGATTCAGATCCTTGAGCAGCGGATGATTGCGCGGGCCATCGCCAATCGGCTGCGTCCACTTCGTCTCGCCGCGATTCAAATCGATGGCCGTCACGCGACCGTACGGCGGTTTCAACAACGGTAACCCGTCGATGAGCGGCGGCATCATCGTGCCGCCACGGTTGTACAGCAGGTTGCTGCGCTCCGGGTTCGGCTTGATCAGCTGCACCACGATCGGGCTGGTCATCGACGGCACATACAACGTCGCGGTCTCAGGATCGAACGCCGCACCGCCCCAGTTCGCTCCGCCCGCCCAGCCCGGGTTTTGAATCGTGCCCTTCTCCGACGGCGGCGTGAAGATCGGGCCGTAGTCGAACTCCTTCAACACTGCAAGCGCGGCATCCTTGAGCTCCGGAGTGAAATCGATGAGGTCCGCTTCCGTCACACCCTGCCGCTCGAACGCGGGAGGCCTGGTTGGAAACGGCTGCGTGGGATGCGTGCGCTCCCCCGGAACTTTCGACTGCGGCACCGCGCGCTCTTCGATCGGCCACACCGGCGCGCCGGTCCTGCGATCGAATACGTAAGTGAAGCCCTGCTTGCTCACCTGCGCGACGGCCCTGACCGGCTTGCCGTTGACGTTGATGTCGACGAGGATCGGCGCCGCCGGGAAGTCGTAGTCCCACACGCCGTGGTGCACGGCCTGGAAGTGCCAGACGCGCTTGCCGGTTCGCGCATCGAGCGCCACCAGCGTCTCGGCAAACAGGTTCGCCCCAGGACGATGGCCGCCGTACCAGTCATCGGTCGGCGTGCCGAAAGGCAGATAGACGTAGCCGAGCTCCTCGTCGGTGGACATGTTCGTCCACACGTTGGTGCTGCCGGTGTAGGTCCAGGAGTCGTCGCCCCACGTGTCGTTGCCGAACTCGCCCTTCTGCGGAATCGAATGCAGGGTCCACAGCCGCTTGCCGGTACGGACATCGAAGCCGTTGATATCGCCGCGCGGCCATTCCTTGTGCGTCGGCCCGTCGTGAATCGACGAGCCGACCACCACCACGTCGCGCACGATCACCGGCGACGCGCTGACGGAATAATTCGTCGCGCGCACGGCGTGCGCGACGCCGGTCAGCAGGTCCACCTTGCCGCCGTCGCCGAACGCGGTGTCGAGCGCGCCGGTCTTCGCGTCAACCGAGATCAAGTAGGCGTCGTTGGTGCCGAGCAGCAGGCGATCGCGCTTGCCATCGCTCCAGAAGGCGATGCCGCGGTGCACGAACCCGAGGTTGCCCGGACGTCCGGTCTTCCAACTGGCGGGATCGAAGACCCACAGGGACTTTCCGGTGACCGGGTCGATGGCCGCGATCTGTCCAAGCGATGTCACCGTATACAGCACGCCTTTGACCATCAGCGGCGTGTCGTTGTACGAGCCCGGCCGCGACGTCGGGTTCGCCTCGATGACCGCGTTGTCGGGAGACGCCCATCGCCACGCGATTTGCAGCTTGCCGGCGGTGTCCTTGTTGATCTGATCGAGCGGCGAGTATTTGTGGCTGGCGGCGTTGCCGCTGTAGTGCGTCCACTCCTGAGAGCGGGACTGCGCGCCGGTGAATGACAGGCCGGCAACGACCAGCAACGTCACGAAAAGGGCTCGACGCATAGAGTGCCTCTGGAACGACCCGGAAGCCGCCATGCTAGCATTGCCGCTCAGATGAAAAAGCAGCTTTTGCTCGCGACTTCACGTGCCCTTTTGCTGCTGCCGGCAACCGCGGCATCGGGGCAAACACCAAACGCGGCTGCGATTTACAAAGAACGCTGCGCCACGTGCCACGACTCGGGCCCTGGCGCCGAGGCCTCTCGCGCCCCGCTCCGCGACTCGCTGCGAAGCCGATCGGTACAGCAGATTCTTGCCTCGCTCGAACCGGGCGGCACCATGGCCGCCAACGCCGCCGGACTCTCGACGGCCGAGAAGCAGGCCATTGCCGCATTCTTGTCCGGCGGAGCGACGACGGCGAATGCCGATCCGGCAGTCGGCATGTGCCCGGCAGGCGCCGCGATGGGTGACCCGGCTTCGCTTCCCGCGTGGAACGGATGGGGGAACGATGCGTCCAACTCGCGGTTTCAGAACGCCAAGGCCGCGGGCCTGACCGCCGCCGACGTGCCGAAGCTCACATTGAAATGGGCGTTCGGATTCGCGGGCTCGTCCGCCGCGTCGGGACAGCCTACGGTTGTGGCGGGCCGTGTGTTCGTCGGCAACGTCAACGGCATGGTGTATGCCCTCGATGCCAGGACCGGATGCACGCATTGGACGTTCAAGGCCGACGGCGGCGTGCGCACCGCGATCAGCGTCGCGCGAGTCACGATCAACGGCGCGCCGCGCCTGATCGCAATGTTCGGCGACATTCGCGCGAACGCCCACGCGGTGGACGCGCAGTCGGGCGCGCCGATCTGGAAAACCAAGGTCGACGATCACGCGATGGCACGCATCACCGGCGCGCCGTCGTATCACAACGGCCGCCTGTACGTGCCGGTCGCCTCGATCGAGGAAGTGGCCGGCGCGCGTCCGAACTATGAGTGTTGTACGTTCCGCGGCAGCGTGGTAGCGCTCGACGCCGCCACCGGCAAGCAGGTGTGGAAGACGTACATGATGGAAGAGCCGAAGATCGCGGGCAAGAATGCCGCCGGCACACCGCAATGGAAACCCGCGGGTGCGGCGATCTGGTCGTCGCCGACGGTCGACGTGGCGAAGAATGCGACCTACGTCGGCACCGGCAACGCCTACACCACGCCCGCCGCACCGACCAGCGACGCCGTGGTCGCCCTCGATATGACGACGGGGGCGATTCGCTGGGTCCAGCAGGTTACGCCCAACGACACCTTCGTCATTGGCTGCAAGCCGGGCGTCGCGCCGTGTCCCGACGAAGTCGGCCCCGATTTCGATTTCGGCAACGCGCCGATCCTGCGGACCTTGCCAGGGGGCCGTCGCGTGCTCTCGCTCGGCCAGAAGTCGGGAGTCGTCTGGGGATTGGCGCCCGATGAGAACGGCAAAGTCCTGTGGCAGTACCGCGCCGGGAAAGGCAGCGCGCTGGGCGGCATCGAATGGGGATCGGCCGCAGACGATCAGAACATCTATGTTCCGGTCTCCGATGTGCTGGCGCCCTCGGAACAAGCCGGTGGACTCCACGCCGTGCGGCTATCCACCGGCGAGCGCGTGTGGCACACGCCGGCGCCGCCATTGTCATGCACGGTTGGCGCCGGATGCACTGGCGCACAGTCGGCTCCGGTCAGCGTGATGCCGGGCGTGGTGTTCTCCGGATCGATCGATGGTCACTTCCGCGCTTATTCGACGAGTGATGGAAAAATCATCTGGGACTTCAACACGATGCAGGCCTTCGAGACCGTCAACGGCGTGAAAGCCCAGGGCGGCTCGCTTGACGCCGCCGGCCCCGTGATCACCGGCGGGATGGTGTATACGAATTCGGGATACGGGCAGTGGAGGGGAAAGCCGGGGAACGTACTTCTGGCCTTCGGTCTGCCGTAAGCTGCCGCAAAGGGGAATGATATGAAGACACATTTCTGGAAGTACTTGCTCGCGGTCTGCGCCATTGCGCTGACGGCCTCGGGCCAGCTGCTGGCGCAGGGCACCAACGTCAGCGGTGAGTGGACATTCAACGTCACCACCGACCAGGGTTCCGGCACGCCGACCATGACCTTCAAACAGGACGGCGAGAAACTCACCGGCAAATACAGCGGGACTTTCGGCACTGCCGATTTGACGGGAACTGTGAAAGGCAATGCGATTCAGTTCGCGTTCACGGCCGACGTTCAGGGCCAGCAGGCACCTATTACTTACAAGGGAACGGTCGAGAAAAATACTATGAAGGGCACCTTGGATATTGCCGGCCAGATTAACGGGACGTTTACGGCAACCAAGAAGTAGGGCCGCCCATTGACACGGCGGCCGCCCTGCGGCTTAATTCTTGAATTTACAGGGTCTTAACACCCTTGGTTTGTCTGGTGTTTCTTTTTTTTTGCGCCGTTAGGGAGGAGCTGCTGATGCGTTCGCTCACGGTTCGTTGTCTTGTGTTACTGACTCTCCTACTTGTGCCGTCACTTGCGGCGGCCCAAACCAGCACCATCTCGGGCACGGTTCGCGACGCCTCCGGCGGTGTGCTGCCGGGCGTGACCGTGGAAGCCTCGAGCCCGGCGCTGATCGAGAAAACGCGCTCGACGGTGACCAGCGGATCGGGTACCTACTCGATCGTGGCGCTGCGCCCCGGCGTCTATACCGTCAAGTTCGAGCTGCCCGGATTCACCACCGTGGTCCGGGAAGGCATCGAGCTGACGTCGGACTTCACCGCGACGATCAACGTCGACCTGAAAGTCGGCGCGCTCGAAGAAACGCTCACCGTGACCGGCGAGTCGCCGATCGTCGACACGCAGAGCATCACGCAGCGTGTGGTGATGACGCAGGAAGTGCGCGACGCGCTGCCAACCGGCCGCAACATCCAGGCGGTCGGCATCATGATCCCCGGCACCACCCTCGCGGTGGGCGGCGGCGGCGCGCTGTCGCGCGACGTCGGCGGCTCGGGCAACCTGCAGCAGTCGCCGCTGCAGTACCGCGGCTCCGGCGATACGGTGCAGACCATTGAAGGCATCCGCCTCAATAACCTCTGCGCGCAGGGCGCCTACAGCGGCGTCTACTGGAACGACGCCAGCTTCGAGGAATACAGCTACGTCACCGGCGCCGATTCCACCGAGATGGGACAGGGCGGCATGCGCGTCAACATGGTGCCGCGCGACGGCGGCAACAGCTTCCGCGGCTCCGCGGTGTTCAACTTCGCCGGCGAATCGTTCGGCTCCGACAACTGCGGCTCGCCGGGAATCGGCATCGCCTGCTCGCGCTCGAACCTGAGTGGGAGCAAGACCTTCAACCCGAACAACCACATCACCAACGTCGACGTCATCAAGGAGATCTGGGACGTCAACCCGACGGTGGGCGGCCCGATCAAGCGCGACAAGATCTGGTTCAACTACTCGTTCCGGCATCTCGGCTCGACCAAGACGAAAGTCGATTCGTACTTCGACGCGAATCCGTCGCAGTTCGTCTACACGCCGGACTTCACCCGGCCGGGTCTTGACGACGGGCACATCGTCAGCAACGCGGTCCGCGTGTCGTGGCAGGCGACGACGAAGGACAAGATCGCGAGCTACCACGACAACCAGCGCAAGTACCGCAATCACTGGGGCATCGCGGCGACGATTCCGCCCGAGGCCGCCGGCGTGCAGGTGACGCCGACGAGTTTCGTGCACGTCAGCAAGTGGACGCGCACGCACACCAACAATCTGCTGCTCGAAGGCGGCATCGGGATCTACAACCAGGAATACACCGAGCTCTATCAGCCGAGCGTGGTGGGACACGACCGCAAGGTGTTCGACCTCGACGCGATCCGTGCGGCGACGGTCTACAACGTGGTCGATCAATCGAACAATCGCCAGGCCAACGCGTGGCCGAACCCCGCCGATCACTGGTCGGTGCTGCGCACCTACATGGGCGCAATCAACTACGTGGTCGGCAGTCACAGCCTGCGCGGCGGCGTCACCTGGAGCAACGGCGACTGGCGGCTGCTGACGATGTGGTCGGGCGACATGCAGCCGATCAACTTCAACGCCGGCGTGCCGGTGTCGGCGCAGTTGCGACTGCCGTCGGACCGCTTCAACGGCATCGACCGGGACCTCGGCATCTACCTGCAGGATCGCTGGACGCTCGGCCGCATCTCGTTGAACCTCGGCATGCGCTACGACCAGTTCATCGGCGAGACCCGCCCGAGCAAGGTGCTGGCCAGCCGGCACGGTCCGGAGGCCACTTTCGGCGATTGCCCGGATGGCAAGTGGGATCCGGGTGAGCTGTGCACCGGCGAGGTCCAGAACTGGAAAGACATCTCGCCGCGCGTGGGCTTCGCGATGGACGTGTTCGGCGACGGCCGCACGGCGATCAAGGCCAGCTACGCCCGCTACGTGGCCGGCCAGCAGATCGCGTTTGCGAACCAGGTGAACCCGATTGGCGCGCTGACCGCGTCCGACACGCGGCCGTGGCGCGACCTCGACGGCAACGGCCTGCCGCTCGACGCCGCCGGCAACATCCAGTTCAACGAGCTGTCGCCGTCGGCCTCGACACCCACCTTCGGGCGCCTGACGGTGCCGACGACGCAGTACTCGCCGGATCTGCTGCGCGGCTGGGGCAAGCGCGGCTACAACAACGAGGTCACGTTCGCGATGCAGCATCAGCTCGCCGACCGGATTTCGGTCAACGGCGGCTATTACCGCCGCACGTTCGGCAACCAGACCGTGACCGACGATCTACGCTACGACGCGAGCAGCTACGATTCGTTCTGCATCACGGCGCCGACGGATCCGGATCTACCCAATGGCGGCGGCTACCAGGTCTGTGGCGTGATGGATCTCAAGCCGTCGGTGTTTGCGTTGAACCAGCCGGCCAACAGCCAGATCCGGTTCTCCGACGATTTCGGCGGTGAGACGAACCTGTATCAGGGCTTCGACATCAACCTCGAGTCGCGGTTCCGCAACGGCGCGTTCCTCAAAGCGGGCATCGCCGCCACGTCGCGCACGCTGGATCAGTGCAACCTCATCGCGGCGGGACTCGATGCCATCGTGGCGGCAGGCAGCTTCATGGGGACGGAAACGTATCCCGATGGCGCACGCGCCTGCCACCGCGAGTATCCCTATCGCCCCGACCTCAAGATGTCGGGTTCGTACACGCTGCCGTGGGACATCCAGCTCGCCGGCACCTATCAGTTCTCGCGCGGCATCCAGACCGGCGGCGCCGGACCGAGCCTGCTGGCCAACTGGAACATGACCAGCGCGGTGGCGAATCCGATGATCGGCCGCAACTGGACCAGCGTCGCCTCGCGCATCGTTGGTCTGATGTGGGAAGGTCAGGACTACGGCAAGCACAACCTGAACCAGCTCGATGTGAAGCTCGCCAAGCGCTTCACCGTCGGCCGGTATCGCCTGCGCGCCGACCTCGATCTCTACAACCTGTTCAACAGCAGCTGGCCCTACACCGTGACCACGGCCTACACGCCGGGGGCGACGTCGGCGTGGCAGCGGCCCACGAACGTGCTGCAGCACCGGTTCTTCAAGCTGGGCGGGCACATCAGCTTCTGAAGTGCAGGGTTAGAAGTTAAGAGTTAAGAGCAAAGGGGCCACAATAGCGTCATGCGACGCGGGTGGCCCTTTTGTTTTGTTCTACTCTGCACTCTGCACTCTTCACTCTTAACTTCCCAACACAACCCCCATTCGATCCCGTCAGTTCCCCAGCAGCTGCTGGATAGAACACTGCCGCTGCGTACCGGAATCGGCGCGGCGCATGATGACGCCGGAACGACGTCGAAAGAGGCGCAGGCGTTCTACGATCAAGCACTCGCCTACCTGCATTCCTTCGTCTGGATCGAGGCTGCGCGATCGTTCCACCAAGCGTTGCGTCACGATCCGAATCTAGCGCTCGCACACGTCGGCCTGAGCTACTGCTATGTCGAGCTCAGCAAGACGACGGAGGCAAGGAACGCAATCGCGACTGCCGAGCAGCTCGTTCGGAAGATGGCTTCAGCCGTCGCCGATGACCATGTCAAGCGTCACGTCGAGGCGCGAGCCTTGCAGATGGCGGCGGAAGACGCGCCGCGCGATGCGGCCCGGCTCGCCGCCTATCGTAAGGCTCTCGATGCGGCTCTCGTCGCGTTCCCGAACGACGTCGAGCTGCTATTGAAGCGCGGAATGGCGGAATCACCGGATCCCGCGGAGCGAGGGCAAGGCTCCGTGCTCGCCTCGGTGCCGTATTACGAACGCGCCTTGAAGATCGAGGCGTCTGCGTCTTCTGCGGCCGTGGGATCTTCCGCGCCTTTTGCGGCACACCACTATCTCGCGCACGCCTACGAGAACAACGCGCGGATGAAGGACGCCATTGACGCGGCGGCGGCGTACGCGTCGAGGGCGTCGAACATTCCGCATGCGCTGCACATGCACGGTCACGAGCTGCGGCGCAGCGGCCGGGTGATGGAGGCCATCGCCCGTTTCGAAGCGGCCGACAAGATTCAGCGCGACTATCTCTCGAAAGAAAAGATCGCCGCCGAGCTCGACTGGCATCACGCCCACAACCTCGACCTGCTGGCCGCCTCGTATCAATACATCGGCCAGATGCGAAGGGCGGAAGGCGTGTTGAAGCAGGCTTTCAACCTGCCGACGAGCCTGCTCGTGCAGGCCGTCAACAAGCGCGAGTACCCGGCGTTCCTCGTGGCTCGAAATCGTCTCGACGAAGCGGCGGCTGCCGCGAAGGCGCTGACCGCGCATCCCCATCCCGTGGTGCAGGCCTCGGGTCACATCGAGATGGGCTTCACCCTGCTGGCGATGAACCGATTCGCCGACGGCGCGAACGCGTCGAATCTGGCCCTGCGGGCATTGAAGGCCGCGCCGGATGGACAACCGCTGGCCGTGATTCCGCTCGAGGCGCTCCAGGGGGAATTCCGGCTGCGCACGGCGCAGCGTGAGCAGGGGCGGCAGGTGATGGAGCGGGCCGCGATGAAGTGGCGGGGCCTGCCGGGCCCTGATGCCTGGACGCAGTCGCTGTTCCGCCTCGAAGCCCTCGCCCGGGCCGCGCGGCAGGTTGGCGACTGGCCGTTCGCCGCGAGAATGGCCCAGGTGATGCTCGAACACGACCCCAACTACGCCGGGACGCGATATGCGCTCGGCCTGGTCGCGCAGCACGACGGCAACGCCGCCACGGCAGCCCGGGAGTTCGATTTGGCCGTGAAAGCATGGGCGAACGCCGACAAGGACCTGCCTGAGCTCAAGCAGGCCGTTCGACGCGGCGGGCAGTAGCGGCGGTCGGGCAACCCTCCGGGTTAAGCTCTCGTCTAGGTAAACATGAAGCGAATGACCCTAGTTCTTGCAGGCCTGCTCCTGCTGGCACCCGTCCTGAGCGAGGTTGGCTTTGCTCGCGAAGCCAACCGAGTCGAAGGGCAGCGTGACGACCGCGGGCCCCGCGAGACCGAAACCGTCGACCGCACCGTGCCGCTGCCCGCAAATGGGACGGTCCGCCTAAAGACCTTCTCCGGCCGTGTCCGGATCACCGGCACGTCGGGCGATCAGGTCGTGATTCACGCCGTCCGCCGCGCGACTCGCGAGCGGCTTCAGGACATCAAACTCGAGATCACGCAGTCCGGCAGCACCGTCGAGATCGACGCCAACCATCGCATCGTCGAGCGCCGCAACGACAACGTCGTCGAAACCGACTTCGACATTCAGGTGCCCGCGCGCGCCCGGCTCGACGTCAAGACCTTCAGCGCGCCGGTGACGGTGGTCGGCGTGAACGGCAGCCAGAACATCGACGGCTTCAGCTCCGACATCACCATCGAGTCGAACGACTTCGGCGACGGCAACAGCATCGACGTCAACACGTTCAGCGGCGGTGTGCGGCTGCGTCTGCCGGGGAGCGCCCGCGGCAGCATCGACTTCAACACGTTCAGCGGCCGCTTCGAGAGTGACCTGCCGGTGACGTTGAACAGCAGCAGTCGCCGCAATTTCCGCGGCCAGCTGAATGGCGGCGGCTCCGGCGATTTCCGGCTGAAGACGTTCTCGGGAGACGTTCGAATCCTCCGTTAGAACTGCCTGTCTCGCCGAAGCAGCCGGAGGCTGCGAAGGCGGACCGCGCCGGGAGGCGGGCTAAGATGGGCAGCCATGTTGGCCCGCCTCCTGTCGCGCGTTGGTCTGGTGACGGCCGAACAGCGGGCGTGGGCCTGGTACGACTGGGCCAACTCGGTCTACTTCACCACCGTCATCACGGCGGTTTTCCCCAGCTTCTTCGCCACGTTTGCGGCCGCAGGCCTCGAGCCGGCGCAAGCCACCGCGCGATTCGGGCTGATCACCACCGCGTCGGTGGCGGTGGTAGCGATCATGTCGCCGATCCTTGGCGCACTCGCGGACTACAGCGGCATCAAGAAGAAGCTGCTCGGCGTCTTCATGAGCATCGGAGTGCTGGCGTGCGCGTCGATGGTCTTCATCACCGAAGGCAACGTTGCCCTCGCCTCGCTCCTGTTCTTCGCCGGCAACATCGGCGTGTCGGGCTCCCTGGTGTTCTACGACTCGCTGCTGCCGCACGTGGCGAAGCCGGAAGACACCGACCGGGTGTCTGCCGCCGGTTACGCGATGGGCTACGTCAGCGGCGGCGTCATGCTGCTCGTCAACCTCGCCTGGATCCTGCAGCCGGAGACGTTTGGATTCGACAACACGGTCTCGGCGATCCGGGCGTCGTTCGTAGCCGTGGCAGTGTGGTGGGCGGTGTTCTCGCTGCCGCTGTTCAAGCGTGTACCTGAGCCGCCCAGCGAGAACGCGCCGGTGTCCCTCGTGGCGGCGTTCAGCCGGTTGGGGCGAACGCTTCAGGAGATTCGGAAGTATCGCCACGCCTTCCTGATGTTCATCGCGATGCTGCTTTACCAGGACGGCATTCAGACCATCATCCGGATGGCCGGTGTCTATGGCGCCGAAGTCGGCATCAACCAGACGTCGCAAATCGCGGCCTTCGTGATGGTGCAATTCGTCGGCATTCCGTTCGCGTTCCTGTTTGGCTCACTCGGCAGCCGCCTCGGGAGCAAACGGTGCATCTTCATCGCCATTGCGGTGTACGCGCTGGCCACCATCCTCGCCTTCTTCATGACCAACGCCGTACACTTCTTCATCCTGGCGTTCATGATCGCCACCGTTCAGGGCGGTGCACAGGCGCTGAGCCGAGCCTTGTTCGCGCGTCTCATCCCGCGCGATCGCACGTCGGAGTTCTTCGGGTTCTTCGCGGTGGCCGAACGCTTCGCCACGGTGTTTGGACCGGCGATCTTCACGATCAGCGTGATGCTCACCGGCAACAGCAAGTCGGCGATTCTCGCCATCCTCGGCCTGTTCGTCGCCGGCGCTTGGGTGTTGAGCCGCGTCGACGAACACGAAGGCGTGCGAGTCGCGCAGCAATAGCTCGCCCCTGAATCAGGCTATCGACAACTCTGTGGACGGTCTACGCGAGGCGTTTCGATGACCGCAGCGTTGCCAGCATCAGCATCGTCGCTCCCCATGCGAACAGCGCCAGCGCCTGCGGCCAGAGGATCTCGAGGCCGATGCCTTTGACGAAGATGCCGCGGACGATTTCGAGGAAGTAGCGCAGCGGAATCAGGTAGGTGATCCCCTGAATCCAGGCCGGCATGTTCTGGATCGGGAAGATGAATCCCGAGAGGTAGACCATCGGCAGGAGAAAAAAGAAGATGCTCGTCATCATCGCCTGCTGCTGCGTCGACGAGATGGTCGACACAAACAGGCCGAGCCCAAGCGTGGTGAGGAGGTAGATCAAACACATCCCGAACAGCAGCGCGATGCTGCCGCGCATCGGGATCTCGAACCAGTACAACGCGACCACCAGGACCAGGACGACATCGATCAGTCCGATGGCGACGTACGGGATCATCTTGCCGGTGATCAGCTCCCACCGGGCAAGTGGCGTCACGTTCAACTGCTCGAGCGTGCCGATCTCTTTTTCGCGCACGATCGCCATCGCCGACAGGTTGGTCGTAATCACGAGCAGCAGTAATGCGACGATGCCGGGAATCATGAACTCGCGGCTCTCGAGCCGTGGATTGAACCAAACGAGTACTTCCGGACGGACGAGTCCGCCGACAGGCGCGCCGGGTGTGTTCGCGGCAAGCAGGTCCTGCAGATAGCCGGTGATCAACAGCTGCGCGTACCCCATGGCCACGCCGGTGGAGTTGGCGTCGGTGCCGTCGGCAACAATCTGCAACGCCGTCTGCCGGCCGGACGCAATCTTCCGTCCGTAATCCGGCGGAATGCTGATCGCCATCCACGCCTCGCCGCCGTCGAGGTACGGATCGATGTCGCTGGTCGAGCCAAGCATCTCGACGATCTTGAAGTTCTGCGAGGTCTCGAAGCGGGTCACCAGCTCGCGGCTGGCCGTGGACCGATCGGCGTCGACCACCACGACTGGGATGTCCTTCACATCGGTGGTCGCGGCGTAGCCGAGCACCATCAACTGGACTATCGGGGCCAGAATCACAATGCTGAACAAGCGCGGGTCGCGCTTGAGCTCTAGCAGTTCCTTGCGAATCAAATGTCGAACGCGATGCATCGGCTAGGCCCATTCCCTTCGCAGGCGCAATGAAGCCAGGCTCAGCGCCACCGTCGCAAAAATCGCGAGGGCCATCATCTCCTGCCAGAAGGCACCGATATCCGCGCCCTTCAGTACGATCGATCGCAAGGCCACCAGAAAGTACCGCGCCGGGACAATGTGGCTCACCACCTGCACCCCGGTGGGCATGCTCGAAATCGGAAAGATGAACCCCGAAAGGATCATCGTCGGCAGCAGCGACGCCAGCAGTGAGATCTGAAACGCCACCTGCTGCGTCTGCGCAACGGTGGAAATCAACAGCCCCATCGCCTGCGCCCCGATCAGGAACAGGCCGATGGCCGCGCACAGCAGCAGCCATGAGCCGCGCATCGGCAGGTCGAAGAGCAGCATGGCCGCGACGATCACGATCACTGCCGAGACGAACGAGATCACCAGATACGGAATGGTCTTGCCGATGATGTAGGGCAGCGGGCTGATGGGGGCCATTCGTACCTGCTCCATCGTGCCCCGCTCCTTTTCGCGCACCACCGAAAGCGCCGTTGACACGACCGCGGTCAGCATCGAGATGTAGGCAATCAGGCCCGGCACCAGAAACAAGGTGCTGCGGAGCTGCGGGTTGTACCAGATTCGTGGCTCAACGGCGAGGGGCGGCCGCATCCCGACAGCGCCAAACTCCGCAATCAGACCGCGCGAATAGCCAACCACCGTGGCGGCAGTATTCGCGTTGTCGCCGTCCACAATCACCTGCACGTCCACCGGCTGCTTGAGCGCGATGTCGCGCTCGAATCCGTGTGGAATGGTGAGGATCGTGCGCGCCAGCCCTTCATCGACGAGCCGGTCCATTTCTCGAGGCGAATCCACGTATCCAACCAGCCGGAAGTACCCGGAGTTCACGAACGCCGATATGAGCTCCCTGCTCCTGATGCTGCGATCCTGATCGTTGACCGCGAGCGCGACATTGCGGATGTCGAAGTTCAAGGCGTAGCCAAACAGCAGCAGGAAAAACGCCGGCACGAACAACAGGATCATCAAGGTGCGCCGGTCGCGGGAGATCTGCCGCAGTTCCTTGACGGCGACGGCTGCGACTCTTCTCATGCGGATGCTCCAACCCGATCGACCACGTCGAGAAAGACATCCTCGAGCGACGGTGCGACCACGCCGACGGAATGCACGTCGACGCCGTGCGATTTCAGCTCGCCTGCGAGCAACGCCGGATCGATGTCGCGCGATCGAAGCACGGCATGCACCGCGGTCCCGAACAGACTGGTCTTTTCGATGGTGGGATGTCGATCGAGCAGGGCCATCGCTTCGACGGGTTTCGATGCGTGCACTTCGACGATGGGTCTCGACGCGAACACTTGCTTCAACTCGGCCGCTGTGCCCATCGCGGCGAGTTGGCCGGCGTGAATGATTGCGAGCCGGTGGCAATGCTCGGCCTCATCGAGATAGTGCGTGGTGACCAGCACCGTCACCCCGTCTCGCGACAGGCCGCCGATCAGATCCCAGAAGCGCCGTCGCGACAGCGGATCGACGCCGCCGGTGGGTTCATCGAGAAACACGATGGGCGGCTGGTGCATGATCGCGCAGCCGAGCGCGAGCCGCTGACGCCATCCGCCCGGCAGGTCTCGAGAGAGCGTGTTTTCCCGGCCGGCGAGGCCGGCCATGTCGAGCACGAAGCGGCGTCTGGCTTCGAGGCGCTCGCCGGCGAGCCCGTAGATGCCGCCGAAGAAGCGAATATTCTGATCGACCGTCAACGCTTCGTACAGCGAGAACTTCTGCGACATGTAGCCGATGCGCCGCTTGACGCTCTCGGGATCGCGGCCCACGTCCACGCCGCCGACCAATGCGGTTCCCGCGCTGGGGCGCAGCAGGCCGCATAACATGCGGATGGTCGTCGACTTGCCGGCGCCATTGGCGCCGAGGAATCCGAAGATCTCACCCTGGTTGACCGAGAAAGACAGGTCCTTCACCGCCACGAACGATCCGAAGCGGCGCGAGAGCCCGCGAACGTCGATAGCCGGTGACCCAAGTCGGGTGGCTGCGCCCTCTGCGGCCATCATCAGCGTCCGAGAGACCGTTCGAGCCGCGCTTCGGCCAGCTTGACGCCGGCCTGCGCGCGGGTCCGTGCCAGCTCCGCCTCGAGGAACGCCACCTGCGCGACCAGCACGTCCGTGCTGGTCGCGACGCCCGCACCGAAGCGATCGCCCACCACTCGCCTGGCCTCGGCGGCACTCCTAACCGCGGCGGCAGCGGCCTCGACCACGGCCTGGCTCGATTCGAGATCCAGCAATCGCTGCCGAACGTCCGCAGAGACGATGGTGTCGAATTCAGCTATCCGCTCGCGAGCCGCGGTCATCGCCGCTGCAACTTCAGCAGCCTGTGCCTTGGTCCGGCCGAAATCAAACACGTTCCAGGTCACGTTCACGCCCAGATCCCAGGACTCCTGCCATTCGCCCTTCCGGGGGAAGATGCGCGGGTTCGGGTTCGCGTAGTCCACACCGGTGACCACGGCCACCGTCGGCTTGTTGGCGGCAGCAGCCGCGTCGTGTCTCGCCTCGAGCGAATTCAAGCGGGCCGTGAACGTCTTTCGTTCGGGCCGACTGTCGAGAGCCTGTTTGACAAGAGCAACGGCGGAATCGCGCGCGGCGGGCGCTGCGGCGTCGAGCGCATCAGCGAGTTCGATCACCGACCCTTCGGGAATCCCGGTCAGACGGCGCAGATCGATGAGCGCGGATTCCCTGATGTTCTGCGCCTCGATGAGCTGAGCGCGCTCGCGGGAGCGCTGGGCGTCCAAGCTCGACACCTCGTTGGGCGGAATCAGGCCGACCTTGAATCGCTGGCGCGCGTCGTTCAGCTGCGCTTCAGCGCGCAGTGCCGACTCCTCGAGCACGCGAACGGCCTCTCGCGCGGTGACCGCCGCCCAGTACGCGCGCACCACCTCGAATCGCAGGTCGGCTCGCGCAGTTTCAATCTCCGCTCCAATGGCCGTGGCTTCGGCGGCGACGGCGCGCTCGAGTGCCTCGGCACGGCCCGACGTGAAGATCGGCCATTGCAAGCCGATCCTGGTGGCGAAATTGTCGGGGATGTCCGGATAGACAACCAGCCGCGTACCGTCAGGCCGCGGGAATGCGAATTCCTCGACGTGATTCGTGCGCACGTAACTGGCGCTCGCGTTCACGGTCGGCAGCTTTGCCAGCCCGGCGCTTTTCACCGCCGCTTCTGCGCCCTGGTGCCTCGCGCGAACTTCGGCGAGACGATGGCTCGTTTCGTGGGCACGGCTGATGGCGTCGATTACCGTCAGCTTGACGACGGGTTGCGCAAGAACGTCGCTCGAAGCGAAGACCGCGACTAGAACAAATGCGAGTCGACTCATGACGCTTTCCTGTCCAGACCGGGGCCCCCGCCACGCGGACTTTGCGTGGCGGGGTGGAGCACTTTTGAAATGAACACATCTTCGAGCGATGGGACGATGGGCCTGATGGAAACGGCGTTGAGGCCGGCGGTGGCGGCCACTGCCGCCAGCCGCGTGGCGGCACCGTCGACGTTCGGATCGGACATCCACACATGCAGGCGATCGCCAAACACCTGCACGCCGCCCACCTCGCTGCGGCCCGCCAGCACTTCCTGCGCTTGACGTGGCTGCGCCACCACCACTTCGAACAGCGATCCCGTCAGCGAGGTTCGCAATCGGCCCGGCTGATCGAGCGCGAGCACCTGGCCCTCGTGCAGCAGCACGATGCGGGCGCAGCGTTCCGCCTCGTCCAGGTAGGGAGTCGACATCACGATGGTGATGCCCTGCGCGAGAAACTGCGACAGCAGCTTCCAGAATTCACGCCGCGAGACCGGGTCCACGCCGGTGGTCGGCTCGTCGAGCAGGATCACCTGCGGCTCGTGGACGAGCGTGCACGCCAGCGCCAGCTTCTGCTTCATGCCGCCCGACAGCTGATCGGCGAGCCGGCCCCGGAATCGCGTCAGCTGTGTCATGTCGAGCAGCCGGTTGCGCCGCTCGTGAAAATCGTGGACGCCGTGGATCCGCGCGAAGAACGCGATGTTCTCGTCGATGCTCAGATCGCCATAGAGCGAAAAACGCTGCGAGAGATAGCCGACCGATGCGGTGATCTCGCGATGCTGGGCGACAGGATCCTTGCCGGCGATCCGGACGGTGCCGGCGTCGATGTGCAATAGCCCGCACATCGCTCGAATCGCCGTCGTCTTGCCGGCGCCATCCGGTCCGATCAGCCCGAACATCTCGCCGCGATTGACCGCGAACGAGACGTCACGCAGCGCCTCGACGCTGCCGTATCGCTTGACGACGCTGGTGAATTCAATCGCGTGCATTGCGTCGGTTGAGCGGAATCTCCGCTTCCACCGGCATGCCTTGCTTGAGCACGCCGTCCTTGTTGTCGACGTTGATGCGCACGCGATACACGAGCTTGGATCGCTCTTCCGCCGTCTGGACGTTGCGCGGCGTGAACTCGGCTTTCGGTGAGATGTATCCGATCGTGCCTGAGATGTTCTGGCCGGCATCGGTGATCACGGTCGCGGGCTGGCCGATCTTGAGTTGCGGAATGGCCGGCTCCGGGACGAACACATCGGCCCACGCGCGATCGAGGTCGACGACGATCAGCGCCGGGGCGCGCGGCGGAATCACTTCGCCCGTTTCGGTCAGTTTCTCGGTGACGATCCCGCCGACGGGCGACTGCACGGTGGCGTCCCCGACTCCCTTTTCGAGCGCGGCGACCTGGGCCGTCACCGCGGCCACTCGCGCGCGGGCGGCATCGATCTCTTCCCGGCGCGCACCGGCCTTGAGCCGGGCAAGACCCTCTTCCGCCGTCCGCACACGGCTCTGCGCCTGCGCCACCCGGTCGCGCGCGAGATCGCGGCGCGCCGCCGCATCGTCTCGCTGCTTCTGAGAGCCGGAGTTCGCGGCAAGGAGCGCCTCGAAGCGGGCCAGATCCTGCCCTGCCGCGTCGAGCTCCGTTCTCGCAGCAGCAACCTCCGCTCGCGCGGTATCCACCTGCGCCTGCGCCTGTCTGATGTCTTCCTCCCGCGCGCCGGCCAGCACCAGCCGCAGTTGTGCGTCGGCCGCCGCGAGCTCCGCCCGCGCGCGTTGAATCGCGAGTTGGGCATCGCGCGTGTCGAGCGTCATCACCACTTGCCCGGCTTCGACCCGGTCGCCCTCCTTCACGGTGAGCGTCAAGACTCGCCCGCCTGCCTCGGGGGCCACGCGGGTCTCGGTGGCCTCGACATGGCCGGAGACGCGCAATCGATCAGTCGGCGCCTCTTCAGAACACGAGACTGCGGCGATGGCGAGCGACAGAATCAAGATCCGCCTCATGGTCGTAACATCCTTCGCGCCACTTCCTGTCCGTGCGCGATCAAGTCGTCGTGTGGAATCTGAGCCGCGAGCGGAAAATGTTGCCGCCCGGGTTGCGCGGCCACGCGCTCGCGCGCGGCGTTCATAATCAGCGGCCCCACGATCGAGGTGTAGGCCAGGATCGGATGAATCTTGCGGAACACGCCGGCGGCGTGACCCTCCTCGAGGATGGCGCCGAACGCCATGAACACGCGGCGAATGTGCCCGAGCGTCTCGAGATCGAAGTGCGGCGCGCCTTCCGACAACTCGCGCAGCATCAGCGGCGGGAACCACGGACGCTCGTCGGCGTTGCGCACAAACCCTTCGATGAATCGGTTGATCTTTTCTTCCGGACCAACCGGCGCGGCGGCGATCGCGGTGACGCGCTCCGCGACGGAGACCAGCATGTCGGCGACGACAGCGCGATACAGCGCGAGCTTGTCGGCGAAGTGGTAGTAGATCATCGCCTTGTTCACGCCGGCGGCTTCGGCCAGGTCGTCGACACTCACGCCATCGAAGCCTTTCGCGGAGAACAGGCGGGCGGCGGCGTTGAAGACGGCGTCTCTCGTGGACGAGGTGACGGCGACCTTACGCGGGCTCATTGTTAACTAACTAGTTAGTTAACTCGAAGCCCGTCCGTATGTCAAGGTCCCGCGTCTCAGCCTCGATCGTCCCGGCCGCTGCGACCTAGAATCTAGAGAAGTGCGCGTGATCATCGCCGGCGGTTCGGGCTTTTTGGGCCAGAGGTTGGCCAGCCGCCTCGGCGGCGGCGGTCATCAGGTACAGATCCTGACCCGCACATCCAGTGGGTCGGCCCATCACATCGCCTGGAACCCGGACGGCACTCCGGGCTCGCTGGCCGATCACTTCGAAGGTGCCGAGGCCGTGGTCAACCTCGCTGGCGCCACCGTCGCTCGCTGGCCGTGGACCGAGAAGCGCAAGGAGGCCATCCGCGACAGTCGTATCCTTTCGACCCGAACGATCGCGCGCGCCATTGCGCAGTGTGCGAAGCCGCCGAAGGTCCTCGTCAGCGCCTCGGGCGTGCATTACTACGGATCGCACGGGGACGATCCGGTCACCGAATCCACGCCTCCGGGGTCGGACTTTCTGGCCCGGTTGTGCGTCGAATGGGAACAGGAGGCTCGCGCCTCGGAGAGCCCGGTGACGCGCGTGTGCATCGTCCGCACCGGCCTGCCGTTGTCGCTCGCGGGCGGCGCGTTCCCGGTGATGCTGCTGCCGTTCAAGCTTGGCGTGGCCGGTCGGCTGGGATCGGGGCAACAGTACGTGCCGTGGATTCACGTCGACGACTGGACGTCGCTGGTGATGTGGCTGATTGCGAACGATCGCGCGAGAGGCGCCTTCAATGGCGCGGCTCCCGGACCGGTGACCAATCGCGAGTTCACCACGGTCCTCGGCCGCGTGGTGCGGCGCCCGACCGTGCTGCCCGCGCCGGCCTTCGCGCTGCGGCTGGTGCTGGGTGAGATGGCGAATCTCGTCCTGATCGGCCAGCGCGCGCTGCCGGTTCACGGCGAGCAACTGGGATTCCGTTTTTCGTACAGAGCGCTCGAGCCCGCTCTTCAAAGCCTGCTGACATGATCCCGCATTCGCGGGACCAAAGGGGATTCGATCATGAAGAAGTTGTTCATCGCCGCCGCCGTGCTTATCTCTTCGCACCTGCTGATCGCACAGGGCTCTTCGGACGAAACGAAGCGCATTTCCGAAGCCGCGACGGTTCTCGAGGAAATCATGGCCGCCTCGGACAAGGCGGTGCCGCGCGCGATCATGGAGAAGGCTGAGGGCATCGCGGTCTTCCCGTCACTGATCAAAGGCGGCCTGGTGGTTGGCGCGCAGCGCGGCCGCGGCATCCTCAGTGTGCGCGACAAGAAGAGCGGCGGCTGGTCGTCGCCGGCGTTTCTCACCGTCACCGGCGGCAGCTTCGGCGCCCAGATCGGCGCCCAGGCGATCGATCTGGTGTTGATCATCAACAACCAGCGGGGGCTCGAGCAATTGGTCAGGAACCAATTCAAGGTCGGCGCCGACGCCTCGGTAGCGGCAGGGCCGGTCGGCCGCGACGCCAGCGCCTCGACCGACATCCAGATGCGGGCGCAGATCCTCAGCTACTCACGCGCGCGCGGGTTGTTTGCGGGAGTGACGCTGAACGGATCGACGATTCGGCAGGACCGGGACGCCAACGAGCGGTTCTACGGCACCGCGTATCGCACGTCGCAAATCGTTTTCGACGGATTAGGCGGGTCGCCGGCGCCCGCCCAGTCCTGGAAAGATACGCTCGCGAAGTACGCGAAGTAGCGAGTCTTGGGTCTCGCAAGACCCAAGACCCAGGACCCAAGACCCAAGACCCCTACAGCACGTTCGGCGCCCCGGCGCGGTAATCCGCGCCGAGAATCTGAGCCGAGTTGGCGCCGAGCCAGTTGTCGAGGATCTTCGCGTAGACGGACCGGAAGTCGGTTTCGAACCTGACGTCGGCGTTGCTGTTCTCGAGCGTCGGGTTCGACGGATCCATGTTGAGGTTCGGGGCCGAGCCGTAGATGCCGCCGCGCACCAACCCGCCGAGCAGCATCATGTTGGCGCCGGCACCGTGGTCGGTGCCCTGGCTGCCGTTCTCGCTGATGCGGCGGCCGAACTCCGAGTAGATCAGCACCAGCGTGTTGTTCAGCAGCCCCTGACCCTGCAGATCGTCGTGGAACGATTTGAGGCCGCCGTCGAGCGTGTTCATCAGGTTCACGTACGCGCCGGCGTTGGCGCCTTGTTGAGCGTGCGTGTCGTAGCCGCCGGTCTGCACCCAGAACACCTTGGTGCCGATCTGTCTGTTCAGCGCGCCGGCCACCGCCTGCAGCGCCTGCGCGAACCCGTTGTTCGGATAGGTCACGGCCGGCCGGTAGGTCGCCACCGTCGCGACGCGATCCAGCGTGCTCATCGCGGCCTGCGTGGTCGAGTTGACGAACGCCAGATGCGGCCGATCGACCGGCAGGTGCGACGAGATCCGAAGCTGTGCCGCGCGCTCGTTCAGCGCCTCGGTGCCGCCGTTGGCGCTCGAGAACTGATAGGCCGCCGGGCTGGTGATCGCCGGGACACCCACGCGCTCGGCCATCAACGGCCGCGGCGTTTCACGCTGGGTGTTCCACGCCACCAGCGGGTCCGGATTCGAGATGGTGTCGAGATAGCGGCCCAGCCAGCCGGTGCCCGACGTATTCTGCGCGCTGGCCGTCCCCCAGATGTCGAAGCCGGTGAAATGCGAGCGGCTCTGGTTTGGATACCCGGTGCGCTGGATGATTGCGAGCCGGCCGCCGTCGAAGATCGACTTCAGGCCGAGCAGCCGCGGATGCAGGCCGAGCTCGATGTTCGAAGAGTCGCGGCCGATCTGGAGCACGTTGCCCGCCGGAATGGCCAGCGTCGGCCGGCGGCTGGCGTAGAACGGATCGCGATACGGGATCACCGTGCTGAGCGAGTCGTTGCCGCCGCCGAGATATACCACCACCAGATTGCGCGACGGCACGCTCTGCGCGAACGCGATCTCGCACATGATCTGCGGCGCCGCGAATCCGAAGGTGAATGCGGTGACGCCGCCTTTGACGAATTGTCGTCGTGAGAAATTCATGGCTGCGTCCCTTTAATTGAACTGATATTCGCCGGAGCCGACGATCAGCCGTGCCAGTCCGGGAACCTTCTGCTGCATCTGTGCGTCGCTACCGGTCCAGGTCGAGGTGCGCATGTAGTCGCCCATCGCCGCCAGCGCGCCACCGTGGAAGCCAATCGCCTGGAAGCGCGACAACATGTACTCGACTACGCGGTCGGGGTTGCCGCGGTGCGGGGCGGCGTCGCGCGCCAGGTTGAAGCGCTGGTTCTGCGCCAACGCCGCTGAGAAGTTCATCCGCTGCAGCATCGACGAAGTCGAGAACCAACCGGGACCAAGTTCCCAGCCGTTCACATCGGGCGGCTCGTACAGGTTCTGCCCCATGTTGCTGAGCGGCGTGATGGCGTTGTTCACCGAGTAACCCTGCCACCCGGTCTCCTTGATGGCGCGGACGACGAATTCCACCGGCCACGAATAGCGCTGGAAGAAATTGCTCGAGTTGCGGAATGCCGACGAGATGAACAACTGCCGCAGCATCGGCTTGATGTTGGTGTCGTTGGCGAGGTACACCGTCGCCATGGTGTTGATGATGGTCTGATCGGGCTCGGTGGTTTCGGCCACGAAGAATCTGTAGAGTCGCGTCGCCAGCCGCCGCGCGGTTGCCGGATGCCGCGCCAGGGCGTTGATGAAATCCGCGGCGTCCTGTTCACCCTGCGCCGCAGGCCGGGCCGGGATGATGCGGCTGCCGTCCGGATAGATCGCAAACGTGAACTCCTTCGCGTTCACGTCGTGATCCTGTGGACGAAACACGAACGTGTAGTAGCTGTTGTTGACGTCGGCGCGATCGCCGACCACCTGCCAGTTGTAGCCGGTGAAGACACGGGCGGCGGCATACACGTCGGCTTCCGTATAGTTGCCGATGCCCAGGCTGAACAGCTCCATGATCTCGCGGCCGAAATTCTCCTGCGGCCGCGTGCGCGTATTCAGCTGCATGTCGAGCCAGTAGATCATCGCCGCGTCTTTCGCCACCGCGGCGAGCAGGTCGCGGAAATTGCCGGTGGCGTGCTGGCGGAACAGCTGGATCTGTCCCGGTGGGCTGCCAGGCAGACTCCGCGGATCGTTGTCCATCGCCCGCGTCCCTCGCTCCTGGCCGATCGCGCCGGCGATCTTCGAGTACGCCGTCGCAAAATGGTTGTGCCAGAACAGCGCCATCTTCTCTTCGAGCGGGCGCGGCGAGTGGATCATGCGAAACAGCCAACGCTGACGCGCGTCGTTGATGATCGTGTGGGGCGAGAACGGACGGCCCGACTGCAACGTCACGCTGACGTAGGCGGGATCGCCGATCCGGGAGTCGATGTCGGTGGGCTGCGATTCGTAGTTCAGCAGCCGGTCGATGACCACCGATGGATCGGTGCCCGACCAGAACTGCATGTCCTGCGGACTCGCGCCGAAACCCATGCGCCGAAGAATGTGTTCGAGCATACAGATCCGTAACCACTTTCGTGGGAAAGCAGTAGCTGCAACGGCCGTCATCTTAGACGGCCTTCGTTCGCCAAGGGTTAACCCGGTCTTACAAATACGCGCGGAATTGCAGACGTTCTACTGCAGGCTCAGTAGATTTGCCATCAAACGGTATGCACCATCCGTTCCCGCCGGCAACTGCCGCCAGAGCCCCAGGCCCACATAGAGCCATCGGCCCTTGCCGACCCTCGCTTCCACCAGCGCGCCGCGCTTCACGCCCTGGTTGTTCGGGAACGGGTCGGTGAATTCTACGAGATCCGAGTAGCGCGCGTCACGTCCTGTCCCGTCGAGAAAATACAAGCCGCGCTCCTGCACCCAGCCCGTCCAGTCGGCGCGTCCGATGAGGTTCGGCGCGTTGAACACGGGATGGTTCGGCGCCAGAACCCTAAGCTCGGCGTTTTCGTCGGTCACGCGCTCGCGCCCCACCCTGGCGGGATACGGTCCGTACTGCGCGTCGTTGAACTCGAGCTTGTTGTACTGAACGATCACCGTCCGGCCGGAGGCGGCGTAATCGAGCAGCCGCTGGTTGTAGGCGCGGAGATCGACACGCCGCTCGTAGGCGCGAACGCCGGTGACGATCACGTCGAAGCGATTGAGGTCGCCCCACGCGAGATCGTCGGGCGTGATGTAGGTGAGCTTGACGCCGAGTTGCTCGAGTGCCGCCGGCACTTCGTCGCCCACGCCCATCACGTAGCCGAGATTGAGATTCGGCCGCACGCGCACGTCGAGCGCCTTGACGTTCACCGTCGGTTCGAGCCGCACATGCCGCCGGGTGGTGTGCGGGTACTCGACCACCTGGTAGCCCTGCGCGTAAGTCTGTCCTGCCGACGTGACGCGGGCTTTCACGACATACGAGGGAGTCAGCGCCATCTGCGCCGTCTGCGGCCCGGGCTTCATCGCCGCTGCGGCGAGGACAGCCGTCGAGGGCGGCTGCACGGTGAAACGCAGGGTGATCGATTCGTCTTCGCGCGTGAATCGCACCGGCTGCGTCGCCGGTGCGGCGCGCCAGCCTTGCGGCACCTCGAGCGTCACGTCACCTGCGGCAGCGCCACTTGCATGGTTCGTCACCGTGACGCGAACGTCACGCTGCGGCGACGAACCCTGCTTGTCGCCCATCGGCACGACGAGGATCTCTGGCGTCATCGTGAGCGCAAACGCCGGCACGACGTGAATCTCCGATCGTTTCTCGCCGCTGAAGATGTCGCCTTCCGATCGCGACTGGAACGGAATCGTCTGCGTGACGGGCGTGCCGTCCACGGTCAGGTTGAACGTGGCGGTAAATGGCGTCGGGCGGAACGGCAGGCCGAACGGGACGTCCGCGTCGAAAATGTATCGCGCCGGTAGAAGAGCGCCGGCTTTCACCGTCGCGGGATCGGGCATCCGGAAGTGCGCGGAGGTGAGCTTCGCGTCCGCCGGAACCATGACCGATCCGTTGCAGCTGTATCGGCTGGGGCCGCCGCCAGGCGAGGGAAGAGGCTTACAGGACACTCCGCTGCTGGAAGAGGTGAACCCGTTCAGGCTGACTTCTGTGGTGACCGTCGCCGTGCTTCGCGCGGCCGAGATCACGTCGATCGACACCGGTGCGCCAGGAGGCACCAGACCGTCCCGCGCGATAGCCTCGAGCCGCACATCGGCCGCGAGCAGCAACGCGTTCTGGAACTGATCCTCTTTCTGTGCCAGCCGCAGATCAATCTCGTAGCGCGCCTGGTTGGACAGCTGACCGAGCCCGCCGCGCAGCTCCCGCAGCGCGCGCAGGCCGCGGCCAAGCGGCGCGATCGCCGCCGCCGAACCGCCGGCGGTCAAGGCCTTGCGCGCCTCGGCCACCGTCGCCGCGATCGTGTCGAGCCGCTGGCCAAGATCCGCTGCGCCCTTGTCCGCCGTGGCTTCAGCGGAGGCGGACGCGAATCGCAGCAGGCTGCGGAGGCTGGTGTCGATGCCGTCGAAGATCTCTTTCTCGGGCCGCGCCACCCCGCCTTCGAGGACGCTATCGCGCAACCGATAGTTGCGCACGCCGCCGGGACCGCCGCCGAAGCCGCCGCCGCCCGTCGAGACCGGCAACGGTAACAGCTGCGACATGCCCTGACACTTGTGCATGCTGCGCGCTTCGCCGCCGATCTCGTTGTAAGTGCGCCCGAGGATCGGATCAAACACGTCACCGCCCGTGAAATTCAAATTCGTCGGCGCTTCAACCGCAGCCTGCGCACCTGTCGCACCCCGCGCACCTTGCGCACCCGGCGGTCCTCCAAACCCGGCCGTGTAATAGAACTTCGCCGCCCGCCAGGGGCGCAGGCCCTCTTTCAGTTGCTCCGGGAATCGCGCCGGATCGGCGGCCGCGCGAAAAGCCTCCGCAGTCAATCGCGACGATGTCTGGTGGTGCTGACCGCCGCCGTCGCCGTCAAACACGAATCCGACGATCACGTCTGGGCGGATCGTGCGAATCATGCGCACGAAGTCGCCGAGAATTTCCTGGTGCCCCCACAGCTCCAGCGTCTCTTCGATGCTGAACGAATAGCCGAAGTCGATCGCGCGCGTGAAGTACTGCTCGGCGCCGTCAAAACGGTGCGCCGCCGCCAGCTCCTCGGTCCGCAACACCGCGAGCGGCACGAACAGTTCGGGGCCGATCTCGTTCTGGCCGCCTTCGCCGTGGGTGGCCGTCACCAGCGAGGTGCGGAACCCCTTGCCATGCGCGAAGTAGGCCAGCATGCCGTTGTTCTCGTCATCGGGATGCGCCGTCGTCATCATGAAGTTGCCGACGGTGTCGAGCTTTCGCAGCGCCAATTCGAGAGCGGGCTCACCGCGAAGTGCGGCGACGGGCTGAAGTTGATGTTGCGCAGTTGAATGGGCCGATGCGGCGGCAAGGAACACTGAAAGGACGAGAAGAGCTTTTCGCATAGCGCTACTCAAGAGCAATCGGGGACCAGCCTGCGCCGGTCCCCGATTCTGTTGGCCCGTTGGCCTGTTGGCCTGATGGTCTTCCCTAGAACGTGAACTTGAATCCGAGCTGGAACTGCCGCTGCTCGTAGCCACCGGTCGGCTGCAGCTGGTCGCCCGACGTGGGCAGCGCGGCCGCCGGCACGCCCAGCGCGTTGGTCGTCACCGTGGCGTTGACGCTCGATGTCTGCACGGTGTTGAAGAGATTCTTCACCTCCGCAATGATCTCCGCCGCGATGTTGCCCTGGAAGCGGAAGCGTCGCGAATAGCGCGCGTCCACGTTCTTGCGCGCCGGCAGTGTCAGTGAATTGCGCGGCACACCCGACGGCCGATCGCTCGCCGTACCGTCGTTGTTCAGCTCGAGGTTGCTGCGCAGGTTCACCGGAATGCCGCTGGCGAGCTGAATGGCGATCCCGAACACGTTGTCGTTCAGCAGCGTGCCGAGCGCGCCGTCACGCTCGAAGCGAGGCGTCGCGACGATGCTGGCGCTGAACGTGTGGCGTTGGTCGAGGATGTTCGGGCCGAGGTCGCGGTCGAGGTTGGTCGGATCGGTGCGGCCGGCATCGCCCTGCACCGACAGCACGCTGGTGATGGGCGCGTTGTCCTCGGATTTGCCGAGCGTGTAGGCGAGGTCGAAGCCGATGCCGTTGAAGCTGCGCCGGGTCAGCTGCAGCGTCATATTGCGGTAGGTCGACTCGCCAATCGACTGCGTGCTGTTGATGACGTTGAACCGCGGATCAACGCGGGTCGACGAGTTGATCGCCGTGCTGAAGACCGGCAAGCCGTCGGACGTGGTGCCAGTCGGGTTGATGACGTTGATGTTCGTGACGACCGGAAGGTCATAACCCTTCACGAACGAGGCGCCGACGGCCACCGCGTAGCGGTCGCCGACCTGTTGCTCGAACTGCACGTTGTTCTGCCACGACCGCGCGACCTTGAAGTCCGGGTCCACCGTCCACGCCAGATTGGGGGTCGCGCCGGCGCCGGCGCTCAGCACGTTGGGGAACGCCGGCGCACCCGGCGTCGTCGGCGTGAAGGTCGCCGACGCGCGCTGGTTGGTGCCATCGTTCTGCAGAGCCTGCTCGTAAATCGCGTTGATGGTCTGGTCGTACATCAGGCCGGTGTTGAATCGCAGCACCGAGCGCTTCGCCCGACCCAGCGTCCACACCGCGCCAAACCGCGGCGCGACGTTACCGGTGGAGGTCGGGAATTCCCGGGAGGTAGCCACCGGGGCGTTGGCCACGCCCTCGGGCGCGCCATACAGGTCGTAGCGGACTCCGTAGAGGATCTTGAAGTCCGGCGACATGCGCCAGTCGTCCTGGATATAGAAGCCCTGCTGAGTGGTGTTGTAGGACAGCTCCGGCAACCCGAAGTATTGCGCGAAGCTGGTGTAGCCGAAGGGGTTCTGTCCCGACCGAGCCGCCAGATACGCTGCCGCGTTCGGGAAGGTATAGAGCTGCGCCTGCGCCGAAGTCCGCGAGTCAGCCACCCACTGCAGATCGAGGCCCGCTTTGATGGCGTGATTGCCCATCAGGAAGGTGATGTTGTCGTTCACCTGCAGCACGTCCTGGGTGAAGCCGAAGCCAACGTCCGTGATCGCGGCAACCGAGCCGCCGAAATTGGCGACGCCGGTCACGTTGATCGCCGGGCCGGTGCCGGACATCGCGTTGGGCACGCGGCTCTGCGATCGAGTGGCAAACTGCACGCGCAGTTCGTTCAGCGTGGTCGCGCCCAGCGTGGAGATCAGCTGCCCGCCGGTCGAATGCTGGCGGTCCGCGAAGTCGTTCGCGCGCTGTACCGACACGTTGCCGCCGCCGACGTTGGCGGTGATGAAGTTGTCGAAGAACATGTAGCGGAACGACAGCCGGTGGCCGGCATTGAGCTGGTGATCGATCTTGCCGATGGCGAATTCGGTGTTGAGGCCGCGCGGCATGTAGGCCGGTTCGGTGAGGCCGAGCAGCGCCTGGTTTGCCGGCGTAATGGTGATCACGCTCAGGCCCGACAGGTCGCGCTCGGTGTGCTCGTAGCCGCCGAAGAAATGCGTCTTGTCCCTGACCACCGGCCCGCCGAGATCGAAGGTGTAGACATTCACATCGGTCGGCGGCTTCGGCGCCGTCGCGGCAGTGAAGAACGGTTTCTCCACCATCGGCTGGCGCTGCATGCGATAGCTGCCCTGGCCCTTGAAGGTGTTGGTGCCCGACGGCGTGATCGCGTTGTAGACCAGGCCCATGGTCTGGCCGAACTCGGGCGCGTACCCGCTGGTGACGACCTTGACTTCGCGAATCATCACCTCCGACATCGGCATCTGCCGCAAGCCGGCGCGATCCTTCTGCGTGTTGTTGCTGCCGTCGACCTGATAGTTGACGCGCAGCAGCGCGCCGTTGGCGGTCAGCCGGGGCACGCCGAACTCGTTGGTCTCGAAGCCGACCACGCCAGGTTGCAGCAGCGCGAAGTTGTACGGATTGCGCGACGTCAGCGGCAGCGTCTTGATCTCCGCCTCGCTGAGCGTCCGGCCCTGCTCGATCTTGGCAAGGTCCACCAGCGGCGCATCGGCGGTCACCGTGATGGTCTCGGCAACGGTGCCCACCGCCAGGGAAACATCGATCACTGCGGTTTGTCCGGCGCGCAGCGACACGCCCGTCTGCTCGAATTTCTTGAAGCCCTGCAGCTCGGCAGCGACCCGATAGGTGCCGAGCGAAAGGAGCGGCGCGCGGTACAAGCCGCTCTCATTGGTTACGACCTCGCGCTGTTCACCGGTGTCGACATTGGTGACGGTCACGGTGACGCCGGGCAGCACTGCGCCCTGATCGTCCTTGACCGTACCCTCGATGGTGCCGTTGATGGCCGTCGACTGCGCCAGCGCAGACGAGCCGACTGCCAGGATCAGAAAGAACGCCGAAAGAATGCGAAGCATAGTTCGAGTATAAGTGACGCGCATGTAACGCGATGTCACTCCATCCCGGGGTTGCGCCGGTCCTTCCCGCTCCGTCGATTGGCGATGCGGCGCTCCGGCGTTCCTGGCGCCGGTCCCAGGTTCACCTTCCGCCGATCACGCAGGCGGCGTTCTTTGGCCCGCCGCTCGTTCCTCGGCACCGCCACCGCCTTCCGGGTCACGTCGCTGAGTTCACGCTGCAGGCGCGCCGTGCGCCGTGCCGGGTCCAGCACTTCGAGCAGCCCGTCGTGTGCCAGCCGCGCCTGTTCCTCTGCGGGCGGGTTACCGAACCGATCGCGAATGAGCTGCGCCGCTTTCAGAATGGCTTCGCGCTGCCAGCCTGGCAGAACGTTCGCCCGAGTCACATCGGTGTCTGACATACGGCCTCTCGTTACAAATTCCGCGCGAAGGAGAAGTACTGGTCGTCTCTCTCGGCCCGGCCAAGGATGCCCCTCAATATGATCCGGCTCGCCAGAAAGGCGCGCGCCGGGTCGTGGGAGGTCCCGAACGCGAAGTGCTGAAATGGAAAATTGCGATGCGGACCCGCATAGAGCACGCCGTCCACCGGGTGCGCCAACGGGATATCCCAGCCGTAATCGGGTCGTGCCCCCGAGATCGCGGGATAGAGCCTGGTGAGCTCGTACATCAGCTCGCCGGTTCGTTGCACCAGCGTCTTCTCACGCAGGCGATCGGGCTGCCGCTTCTGGTCCGCGCCGGCGAAGATCGCGCGATGGTCGGTGGTGAACCAGAGGTGATGCGGCGGCATGTCGGTGTCGCGGATCAGGTGCGACCGCGAACCAAGCTCGGCCCGCACCGCTGCCGCTAGCGGTTCGGTCATCACCGCGTAGCGGTGCTCGTGACGCAAGTGCCGCTTGAGCGGGTTGAAGAGACTCGTCGGCTCCCCAATCGCGATCACCAGGTTGGTCGTCGTGATGGCGCCGCCGTCGAGAAAGGCGGTTGCGGTTTTTCTCGTGAATGTGATCTTCTTGACGCGCGATCGCTCGTAGACAACGGCCCCGCGTTTGATGGCGGCGTTGAGAAACCCGAGTGTCAACTTGTACGGATCCGCGAAGCCGCCGTCGGGCAGGCGCATGCCGCCGGCGGCTTCGATCTTCGTCTGCCGCGCGATCGCGCCCGGTTGCAGCATGGCGCCAATGAGCCCGGCCCCGGCGCGGGCCGCCGCTTCGCGGCGCCATTCCTTGTCGGTGCGGTGCGGCGGAATGATGCGAACCGACGGCGACACCGCGACGCCGGCCTTGAGGCCGAGCCGTTTGATGGTGGCGGCCAGGTCGCGCGGCGCCGACTCCATCGCGCTGAACATCGCGCGGGCGGCGCGCCGGCCGTGGCGCGCTTCAACTTCGCCGTACGACGCCGCCGCCTCTCCGGAAAGCATTCCCGTCGCATAGCGGGTGCCGCCAGAGCCCACGCGATCGGCTTCGAGCAGAATGACTTTCAGTCCCGCTGCGGCGCACGCGTACGCCGCCATGGCGCCGGACATGCCGCCGCCGGCAACGACAACAGGATGCGTAATGACGCCGCGGAACGACGCAAACTCAGTACGTTTCTTGGCAGGGACGGCATCCAACCATGGGGAGATGCCATATCGAATTGAGGGCACGAACCGATTCTAGCCGGGAACCGGGAGCCGGGAGACGGGAACCGGCCGGGACGCTAACGGGGTTTCAAGCGCGCGCCCTCGGCATCCAACAGCTTCCGCTTTCGATCCGCCCCCCAGCGGTACTCGCCGGCGCCGCCCGCGGCCGGAACCACGCGATGACAAGGCACGACGATACAGACGGGATTGTTGGCGCAGGCGTTGGCAACGGCGCGCACGGCGCGCGGCTTGCCGACGCTGCGCGCCACTTGCGCGTAGGCGCGCGTCTCGCCGGCGGGAATGCGCTGCAGCGCGCGCCACACCTTCCACTGAAACGCGGTCGCGGTCACATCGATCGGCAGATCGAGCGATGGGCGGTGACCATGCAAGTGATCCGCAATCGCCTTCACCCATTCGCCGCGCGGCGCGGCATCGGCGCTGATCGTCGCCGCGGCATATTCCTGCTGCAAGTCGCGGATCAGCGCCGCATCGCTGTCTCCGATCTTCACCGCGCAGACGCCTTCGCCGGTCGCTGCCACGAGCACACGTCCAATCGGCGACGGCACGATCGCATACGCGATTTGCATCCCGGCGCCGTGCCGGCGGTACTTTGACAACGACATGCCTTTGCCGGTGGGCGCCGATTCATAGACGCGGCTCGGCGATCCATACCCCGCCTCGTAGATCGCCGAGGTCACGTCTCGTCCGTCGCGCAAGCTGGCGCGGAGACGGTTCGCGCGGATCGCCGACTGATACTCGCGCGGCGACACGCCGACCATCGCCTTGAACCGGCGTTGCAGATGATGCGGGCTCATCGACGCGATGCGCGCCAGCTGACCGAGCGTCACCGTTTCATCGGCGTGCGTGGCCAGATAGGCCGAGACGCGGCGCACGGCCTCGATGCCGGGCTGGCCCAGGCCGACCGTATCAGGGCGGCAGCGCTTGCAGGCGCGGAACCCGGCGTGCCGCGCGTCGTGCGTGGTGTCGAAGAAGCGGACGCGATCGGCGCGCGGCCGCCGGCTGGGACAACTCGGCCGGCAATACACACCCGTGGACGTCACGGCATACACGAATGTGCCGTCCGCGGCCCGGTCGCGCGACGCCAATGCCTTCCACCGCAGGTCCAGCCCCGTCACCGATTCGATCATATCGACACGATACCGGCGGCGAAACGATCGCGCGATCCGCTTGTTGCTCTCAAATCCCCCGCACGAGGCACCTGGCACGAGGCACGAGGCACCGGGTTTAACAGAGGACTGCCCTGGCGGCGAGCGCCTTCGCAGCGGCGTCATCGACGCTGTCTCCCAGCGCCGTGATGTGGCCCATCTTCCGTCCGACGCGCGGTTCGCCCTTCCCGTACAAGTGCAGCTTGACGTCGGCAATCGCGAGCGCGGCCGCCCAGTCAGGCTCGCCGTTGATCCACACATCGCCAAGCAGGTTGACCATGGCGGCGGGCTTGACCTGCGTGGTGTCGCCGAGCGACAGCCCGCAGACGGCTCGGACTTGCTGCTCGAATTGCGACGTCACGCACGCATCGATGGTGAAGTGCCCGGAATTGTGGGGCCGCGGCGCGATCTCGTTCACCAGCAGGCGCCCGTCGGCGGTGACGAAGAACTCCACGCATAACACGCCGACGTATCCGAGGTCGTCCAGCACGCGGCGAGTGAGATGCACCGCTTCACCGGCAAGCCCATCCGCGATCCTCGCCGGGGCCACGGTGAGATCCAGGATGTGATTGCGATGCTGATTCTCGACGGCGCCGTAATGCGCGAACTGTCCGTCGAGCCCGCGCGCCGCCACCACCGAGATCTCGTGCGTGAAATGCACGAGTCGTTCGATGATCGCTTCCTGATGGCCGACGAGTCCCCAGATCCGCTCGGCATCTTCAATCCGGTGGATCCGGTGCTGCCCCTTGCCGTCGTAGCCAAACGCTGCGGTCTTGACGATGGCCGGCAGCCCGACCGAACCGAGGCCCACCGCAAGGTCGTCGAGCGACTGCGCCTTGGCGAACGGCGTCACCGGATACCCGTGGTCGGCGAGAAACGCTTTCTCGCGGGCGCGTTGTTGCGTGACGTGCAGCGCCGATCCGCCCGGCCGCACCGTCACGATCTCCGACGCCGCATCCGCCGCGTCGGTCGGCACGTTCTCGAATTCGAAGGTCATCACGTCTACGCCGCGGGCGAATGCGCGGATGGCGTCGAGGTCGTCGTACTCAGCGCTGACTTCGAGGTCGGCAACCTGTCCGGTGGGTGTGTCCACGCCGGGCGAGAGCGTGTGCACGCGGTACCCCATGCGCCGCGCTTCGAGCGCGAACATGCGGCCGAGCTGGCCGCCGCCCAGCACGCCAATGGTGGCGCCGGGCAGCACGATGCGATTCACGGCAGCGAGTCCTGCCGGACCTTGGCCGTCTGTTCCGCGCGGAACTGCCGCAGCCGCTCGCGCAGATCGGGCCGCGTGTTGGCGAGAATGCCCACCGCCAGCAGGCCGGCGTTGATGGCGCCGGGCTTGCCGATCGCCAGCGTGCCCACCGGGATTCCGCCCGGCATCTGCACGATCGACAACAACGAATCGAGCCCCTGCAGCGCCGCGCTCTGTACCGGAACACCCAGCACCGGTAACACCGTGTGCGACGCCACCATGCCTGGCAGGTGAGCGGCGCCGCCGGCGCCGGCCACGATCACCTCGATGCCGCGCGCTTCCGCGCCCTGCGCAAACTCCGCCATCCACACCGGCGTGCGATGCGCCGACACGACCTGTTTTTCGAACGGAACGTTGAACCGCTCGAGTATCTCGGCGGTGTGACACATCGTCTCCCAGTCCGAGGTCGAGCCCATGATCACGGCGACGAGTGGTTTCTCACTCACGGTAAGAAACGGAAAGTATATCGTAGACCCTGAATGGAGTGGCTGAACTATCACCACCTGCTGTACTTCTGGATGGTGGCGCGCGAGGGGACCATCGCTCGCGCCAGTCAGGAATTGCGGCTCGCGCAGCCGACGATCAGCGGTCAGATCCGCGCGCTCGAAGAGCAGCTCGGCGAGAAGCTCTTTCAGCGCTCCGGCCGCAACCTGGTGCTCACCGACATCGGCCGCGTCGTCTATCGCTACGCCGACGACATCTTTTCCACCGGCCGCGAGCTCATGGACACGCTCAAGGATCGGCCCACCGGGCGCCCGGTGCGGCTGCAGGTCGGCGTGGCCGATGAAGTCACCAAGATCATCGCGTATCGGCTGCTCGAGCCGGCGCTGCGTCTGCCGCAGGCCGTTCACATCGTGTGCCGCGACGGCCCCTCGGATCGTCTGCTCACCGACCTCGCCACCCACGCGCTCGATCTGGTGATCGCCGACGCGCCCATCTCGCCGGCGATCAAGGTCAAGGCCTTCACGCATCCGCTTGGCGAAACGCCGGTGACGGTGTTTGGCGCGCCGAAACTGGCGGCGGCGCGGCGGCGGAATTTTCCGCGATCGCTCGACGGCGCGCCGTTTCTCGTTCCCACCGCCGGCAAGACGCTGCGGCGCACGCTCGATCACTATTTCGATCAGGCATCGATCCGTCCGCGCGTGGTCGCCGAGCTCGACGACAGCGCGCTGCTCACCACATTTGGCCAGGGCGGCGCCGGACTGTTCGTGGCGCCGACCGTGCTCGAAAAGGAAGTCAGCCGCCAGTACGGCGTCGCGGTCGTCGGCCGGCTCGACGAGGTGAAGGAGCGCTATTACGCGATCTCGGTCGAGCGCCGCCTCAAGCACCCGGCCGTGATTGCCATTTCACAGGCCGCCAACGAAATGCTGGTGACCAAGCGCAGCCGCTGAGGGCCCACACCTGCTGCGGCCCTGGCTTTTTTCCACGCCTTCTGCGGCCTGGAATAGACTGCGGCTATGAGGCGTACGCTCTCGACTCTCACGTTCATCGCCGCCGTCTCGGCGGCCCTCGCCGCCCAGGCGCCGAAGCTCTCCGTGCCGAATGTCCAGTTCACGTTGCCGAACGGCCTCAACGTGATTCTTCATCGCGACACCAGCGTGCCGGTGGTGTCGGTGAACCTCTGGTACCACGTCGGATCGGGCCACGAACGCCCGGGCCGCACCGGGTTTGCGCATCTCTTCGAGCACGTGATGTTCGAGGGTTCGATGCACGTGCCTGAAGGCTCGTTCGACTCGTGGCTGGAAGGCGCCGGTGCCAACAACAACGGTTCCACCACCGTCGATCGAACGAACTACTACATCGACGGGCCGTCGAACGCGCTCGACCTCGCCCTGTTCCTCGAATCGGATCGCATGGGCTTTCTGCTCGACGACAAGGCGCCGGACAAGATCAACGGCCAGCGCGACGTGGTGAAGAACGAGAAGCGCTCGAGCTACGACAATCAGCCGTACGGGCAGGCGTTCCTCGAGTTGCCGACGATGCTGTATCCCGCCGGCCATCCCTATAGCTGGTCGACGATCGGTTCGATGGAGGACCTCACCGCGGCGAGCTTTGAAGACGTCGCGCGGTTCTTCCGCACCTATTACGTCCCGAACAACGCCAGCCTGGTCATCGCCGGCGACATCGACGTCGACGCCACACGCAAGCTGGTCGAGAAGTGGTTCTCGGAAGTTCCGCGCGGCAAGCCTGTGCCGGCACTCTCGCCGCCGACGCCGGTACTGGATGGCGTCACGAAGAAAACCATCGCCGATCGCGTGCAGCTGCCGCGGTTGTACGTCGGCTGGCACACGCCGGCTTTGTTCAAGCCCGGCGACGCCGCACTCGACATCGTCGCCAACCTGCTCGCGGGCGGCAAGAACTCGCGGCTGTACCGCCGCCTGGTCTACGAGATGCAGATCGCGCAGGATGTGAGCGCGTTTCAGCAGTCACAGGCGCTGAGCAGCAATTTTTTTGTCATCGCCACAGCGCGGCCCGGTGTCACGCTCGACAAACTGCAGGCCGTCATCGATGAGGAGCTCGACAAGATGCGCGCCGCGCCGCCGGATGCGCGTGAGATGACACGCGCGCTGAATCAAATCGAAGCCAATTTCTTTCGGGCCATGGAGCGCGTCGGCGGCTTCGGCGGCAAGGCCGACCAATTGAACGCGTACTACAGGAGCACCGGCAGCCCTGATTCATTCGCCAGAGACTTGGAGCGGTATCGAGCGGTCACCGCCGCCGAGGTCAAGGCCGCCGTTGAACAGCACCTGCCGAAAGATCGCCGCGTGGAGCTCAGCGTCGTTCCCGGAGAAAAGAAGTGACGCCCGCAATCGCCGCGCTGCTGATCGTCTGCACCGCGACCGTCACGCTTTCGGGGCAGAAGCCGGACCGAAGCAAACCACCGGCGATCGGCCCGGCGCCGTCGCTGAAACTTGCCGGGATCCAGAAGCACAAGCTCGGCAACGGCCTGCCGGTCTGGATCGTCGAGCATCACGAAGTGCCGCTGGCGCAGATCAACCTCATCGTGCGCTCGGGCAGCGCGGCCGACCCGATCGGCAAGTTCGGCATCGGTAGCCTCACGGCGGCGATGCTCGACGAAGGCGCGGGGCCGCGCTCAGCGCTGGAACTCGCCGACGCACTCGAGTTCCTGGGCGCCAACCTCTCGACGATCAGCTCGTTCGACGCATCGGCGGTGCGGATGTCGGTGCCGGTCTCAAAGGCCGCTGACGCGCTGCCGTTGATGGCCGACGTGGCGCTGCGGCCCACATTTCCGGCCAACGAGCTGGAACGGCTGCGGAAGGAGCGGCTCACCGCCCTCCTGCAGGCCCGTGACAACCCTGGCGCGTTGATCCAGATCGCGTTTCCGCGGATCGTCTTCGGCCCCACGCATCGATATGGGACGTCCGCCAACGGGCTGCCGCCGGCGATCGAATCGATCAGCGTCGCCGATCTGCAGGCGTTCTACCGCGCGCACTATCGGCCCGAGAACGCCACGCTAGTGGTGGTCGGCGACGTGACGCCGGCGCAGATCCTGCCGGTCCTCGAGAAAGCGTTCGGCTCGTGGAAGGCCGAGGGCATGGCGCCGCTCGTGGCCGCGGTGCCCAACGCGCCGCAGCTCAAAGCGCGGCAGGTCTACATCATCGACAAGCCCGAAGCAGCGCAATCGCAGATCCGGATCGGCTGGGTCGGCGTGCCACGGTCAACGCCTGACTACGCGGCGCTGCAAGTGCTGAACACGATTCTCGGCGGCTCATTCACCTCGAGGCTGAACAACAACCTGCGCGAAAAGAACGGCTACGCCTACGGTGCCAGCTCGATATTCGACATGCGCCAGTCGGCCGGGCCGTTTCTCGCCGCTGCCGGTGTGCAGACCGACAAGACCGGCGACGCACTCAAGGAGTTCTTCAACGAGCTCAACGGGATTCTCGGACCGGTGCCGGAAGACGAGCTCATGAAAGCCAAGAATTACGTCGCGCTCAGTTTCCCTGGCGAATTCGAAACCACGGGCGACCTGGCGCGCAAGCTCGAAGAGCTCGTGATCTATACGCTGCCGGAGAGCACCTTCACGGATTTCGTGGCGGCGGTGTCGAAGGTCACGAGAGGCGATCTGCAGCGCCTGGCGGCGCGTTACATCCAGCCCGACAAGATGGCGGTGGTCATCGTCGGCGACCGCAAGGAGATCGAGAACAAGGTTCGCGAGTTGAACCTCGGCCCCGTGCAATTCGTCACGATCGACGAGCTGTTTCGGTAAACGGCCTGCTACGGTCGTGCGTCACAGTACTTGCTGCCGCGGCAGTGCGTCGGCACGTACAGCTTCGCCTGGGTCAGCCACTCGCCGTTAATCTTGCGCCACTGCACCAGGTAGGTGCCCCCGATCGTCAGCGCCCCGTCGGCGTCGGTCCAGCGGCCGGTCCATTCACCTCGCTCGGCGGCGACATTCCACGGCGGATAGACCTCGATGACCGCCGGAGTGCGAACGTAGATCGTGTCCGGCCGGTTCTTGAACTGTTCCACAAATCGCTGCTGGTTGGCGCCGCGGCCGGTGGCCTGCGCGCTGGTGGACGTCACCACGTGCACGTTCTCCATCCACACCCGGGCGATCCCCGCCGGATCGCGCGCGGCAATGGCGGCGTTCGATCGCGCTCGTGCCTCGCGGATCGCGCTCTCGTCCGCGGATCCCTGAGCCACGACCGGCGCTTTCAGCAACAGCGCGGCGAGAGCGATTGCTGAGGACGACTGGCGGAAGTTGGGCATGCGCGATAATCTCACCGCCGCGGGGCTGTATGACACCAACTATTTCCCTCGATGAATTGCTTGGCTGGACGGCCGAGGAGCGCGCCAAGTGGCTGCCCTGGCTCAAGAAGAACCCGGGCGCGCTCGACGTGGCGATCCAACCGGGTGGGCGATTTCCGACCGTCGCGTCGTTGATCGATCACATCTTTCTCGTCGAGGTCAGGCATACGCACCGCTTACAGGGGCAGGAGCTGCCAACCGCAACCGGCATCTCCGCCGGCGACGTCGACGGTCTCTTCAGGTACGCGGCCCGCGGCCGCGAGGCCGTGCATCGGTTTCTGCCGACGCTGAACCCCGGCGATCTCAACAAGCCGCGCGAGGTGGTCGTCCCCACAGGAACGTATCCGATGTCACCGCGCAAGCTGCTGTTTCACATGGCGCTGCACGAGGTGCGCCACTGGGCACAGATCGCGGTGGCCCTCAGGATGGCCGGCTTCGCACCGCCCGGCGATCACGACCTGTTCTATTCGAAATCGATCCTGTGAGCCCGCTGACCCGTTCGGGTAGGGCCTAACTGCGATAGAGTCGCTAGTCTCGTAACCACTCAAGCCCGTAAGTCCAATCCGTCGTCGGCGCGTCGTCACATTCGGCCTGGAAAAGGAGCGCGCTATGAGAAGTACGTCGCTCGTCACGGGTACGTTCGTCCTTCTTGCGTGGTTGAGCACGCCGATCGACGCGGGGCAACCGGCGCCGGCTACCAGTAAACCCTCGCTCCCGCTCACCTCGTCGTCCGACGATGCGAAGCGGCTGTTCCGTTCGTCCTGGGTGGAATCGCAAAACCTCTGGCCCGACCAGGCGCGTCGAGACATCGCGGCGGCGGTCAAGGCAGATCCGCAATTCGCCTTGGCGCAAGTGTATGAAGTCTTCATCTCCGCGCGGCCCGCGGCCGCGCGCGAAAAGCTGATCACGGACCTGCTGCCCAGGCTGGCATCGGCGACGCCGGCTGAACTCCAACTCGCAACCTATTGGCGCGAGACGGCAGGCGGCCGCGCCGCCGCGGCAGCGCCGTCATTGCGCAAGCTCTCCGAGATGGTGCCTGACGATCGTGAGATTGCGTGGATGGCCAACGCCCTGCTCCGTGCGGGGCAGACCCCGGCGCGCAATGCGGCCAACATCCGTGAGTTCCTGGAGCAGTTCCCCGATCATACCGCCGCGCTCAATACGCTGACCTACACGCTCCACGCCGCCGGAGACACCGAGGGCGGCCTTCGAGCGGCGATTGAACAGGTCAAGCTCTTGCCACGCCATCGCAACGCGCTCGACACCCTGGCGGATCTCTATCTTCTGGCGAGACGACCGGCCGACGCGCTGCCGGTGACGAGACGCGGTCTAGAGGTGGAGCCAACTGATGCAGGCCTGCTGGCGAAGCTGGGCGTCATAGCGGGGATGACTGCCGGACCGTCCAATGCGCGCGCCGAATTTCAACGAAGTCTCGAGATCGTGACTGCGCCGGCATCGAAGTTGATGATCATGAACTGGATTGCGGCGACTTACGCCATCGCCGGCGACGGAAATTCGGCACTTGCCGAAATCGAGAAGGTGATCGCCTACGCGGAGGCCCAGAAGCTGCCGGCTGAAGCGTTCGCCGCACACGATCGGGCGGCGGTCATCGAGGCTTTCCTCGGCAACGCGTCGGCGATCGAGAAGCATCTCGCCGCCTCGGGCATCGGCAAGCCTCCCGCCGGGCACTTCGCCACCAAAGCCGTGGTCTACGCGCGCGCCGGAAACCTCCCGGCCGCCCGGGCCGCCGCGGAGCAGTTCAGATCGATGTCCACCGCGGTGACTCGGCAGGTGAATACCGTCGAAGCCTTCGTGGCGCTGAAGTCCGGTGACCTCGCAGCCGCCGAGAAGGCGCTGTCCGGATCGGCGCCAAGCGACCTGCTGGCCAAGGCGCTACGGGCCGACGTGATGATGCGAAGAGGACAGAAGGCACAAGCCGAAGCGCTCAAAAAGGAGATCGTCGGTTCGACGTTGAAGCTCGACGGCAATCCCCCGATCGACTACGTGAAACTGGTCGCCCGCCTGCACGTCGAGAAGTTGTAAGAAGGCGTTATGCGAAACGGCCGGCGACTAGTGCCGGCCGTACCGTTTCGCCAGCAGCGGCCCGGCGACATCCCAGTGCATCGGACCGTAATACTGCTCGCTGCGCGACGCCGAATAGTACTCGTAGCTTCCACGATCGCGCGAATGCTGCACGCTGCCCGGCGGCAGAAACTGGTGTGCGAACTCATGGACGGCGCCGCGGCCGATGCCGCGGCCGATGGCGTCGATCAGCTCCGGACGCGTTGCCTCCGGCGGCGCATGCACGAGCGCGCCTGACGCGTAGTAGACGAAGCTGACCGAGCCGGCGCCGCCGAATCCGGGCATTGCGTGGGCGCTTCCTGCGACCCACGTCGTTCGCCTGGTCCCGTAATAGCGGACATGGTCGATCACGCGCACGTGGTAGCGCGCCTCGCGGCGATCGGTGATCGCGATTTTCAGGCCGGCAAACGCGTTCACCACTTCAGCGCGTGCCACGGTTTCGATCGCGGCCAGGTCGGCTGCGGTCAGCGGCCCGAGCACGGCCGAGGTGAACGTCACCGGTTCGAACCAGAATCCCGCGGTCACCGAACGGCCGCGAGAGGCGTCCACCAGCGTCCACAGCGCGGCCGTGGCCATGAGAACTGTGCCGGCGGCGATCTTCAGCGCGAACACGAGCTGAGCCTAGCACGTTGATAAGATTTGCGTTATCTGTGCGAGCTGCGGCCCAGGTGATCGGTGTCTAAGTCTGTGGCCGTCGTTGGCGCCGGCGCCGCCGGTCTGGTGGCCGCCGCTTTCGCGGCAGCGACCGGAGTGGCGGTCACCCTGATTGAACGAACGAAAGACGGCGGCCGGAAGATCCTGATCAGCGGCGGGGGGCGGTGCAATGTCCTGCCCTCGGTACTGGCGCCCGAACGATTCGTCACCGATTCGCCGACCCACCTGCTGCGCGCGATGCTGCGCGCGTGGCCGCTGCATGAGCAACGTGCGTTCTTCGAACAGCAACTGGGGATCCCTCTCAAACTGGAACAGGAATCCGGAAAGCTGTTTCCGCAATCCGATCGCGCCCGTGACGTTCGCGACGCCCTGGTGGCGTTCGCTCGTTCACAGGGCGTGCAGATGCGTTTCGAGACGAGCGTCACCGGTATCGCCACGTCCCCGGCGGGCTTCTCGCTCGAAACATCCAGCGGCGACATCCAAGGCGAGCGGGTCATTCTCGCCACCGGCGGCCTCTCGGTGCCGGCAACGGGCAGTGACGGCACGGGCCTTCGGATCGCGAAACACTTCGGGCACGCGCTGGCAGACACCTACCCGGCGTTGACCCCATTGCTCGACGACAGCGGCCGGCACGCGGGCCTGTCGGGCCTTTCAGTGAACGTGCGGTTGCGCTCGAAGGATGGTGGCAGGGACATCGAGACCTCCGGCGGCTTTCTCTTCACGCATCGCGGTTACAGCGGACCGAGCGTCCTCGACATCTCTCATGTCACCGCTAGGGGTGACCTGCCGTCGGTCCGAGCGCAGTGGGCAACGCTGACTGCAGAGGAGCTGACCGGACAAGACGAACTGGTTGCCTCGATTCTTTCTCGCAAGATCCCCGCGCGATTGGCGGAACGGCTGCTTCTTGAATGCGGCATTCCGCTCGATCGCCGCACCAGCAGCTTGAAACGCGGTGAAAGAAATGCGCTGGTTGAAACCGTGACGTCCTACGCCCTCCCCTGGTCCGGCAACGAGGGCTACAAGAAGGCAGAAGTCACTGGCGGGGGGGTGGCGCTGACCGAGGTCGGTCCGAAATCGCTGGAGAGCCGGAGGGTGAAGGGGCTGTATCTTTGTGGCGAAATGCTCGACGCCTTTGGGCCCATCGGCGGCCACAACTTCGCGTGGGCGTGGTCAACCGGGCGTGCGGCCGGTGTTGCCGCCGGGACGTTTGCGTGAAACTGAAAGCCACACTCCTTTTGGCCCTGGTCCTCTTCAGCGGTTGGTCCGTTTACACGCGGTATTTCGATCTCAACGCCTACGACCTGGCGACCACACGTCCATTCCGACAGTTGTCGCTGGATTGGTACGAAGCCACGCTCGCCGGAAAACAGCCGCCGCCGTATCAGTGGCGCGTCGCCGCGTACTGGATGGTTCGCGGCCTCGAATCCGCGAGCGGCCTCGATCCTCACATCATCGATGCCGCGATCAAGACCACCGCACTTGCCGCGTCCACTCTTCTGCTCTATTTCTTCGCCGCCTCGTTGGTCTCTGCTCTCGGCGCGATCCTGGCGGCGCTGCTCTACCTCTTTGTCACCACCACGGCGTTCGCGTCCGAGGGCTACTCGATCTACTTCACCAACGACTACCTCTCGATGCTGTCGTGGTTTGCCGGCGCGGTCGCCGTCCGTCATCGCGCCTGGGCGCTCGCGGCGGTGGCCGCGTTCCTGGGGGCCTGGGCCAAGGAAACGCCGCTGCTGATCGTTTTCCTCATCACGTTCGAGGCGCTCCGTCAGCGCGCGCCCTGGTGGGCGGTCGTCATCTGCGCCGGGGCTTTTGCCGCTCCCACCGTACTGCTGCGGACCGTGTTGTATCCCGCCCCGGTCTCGGAATGGGCCTGGTGGGACACCTTCAGGCTCAACGTGCCGTTCGCAACCCTCGAGGGCCCGGCGATCGCGAAATCGCTGCGCGACAACCTGAAGGTCATCCTGTTCCTCAACGTTCTCTGGTTGTGGGCCTGGCGCGCCTGGCGCCGTACGCAGGACGTCTACCTCACGTCGCTGGCCCTGACGCTCGGCTGTTACGTCATCCTCGCGTGGATGGTCGTCTATATCCGCGAGTTGCGACACATGCTACCCTTCACCTTCTTCGTGATTCCGCTGGCCGTTGCTGAGTTGGAGACCCTTATGCGCAATCGCTCACTGGTCATCGCCGCCGTCCTGCTCGGTTCGTCGACGCTGTTGGCGCAGACGCCGGCGCAATCGTCCGGCTACCTGCTGCCGCCGAAGGAGATTGTCGCCATTCTCGACGCGCCGCCGCCGCCGACGGTGGAAGTCAGCCCGTCGCGCGACGTGGTTGCGCTTCTCGATCGCGCGAGCATGCCGACGATCGCACAGCTGTCGCAGCCCATGTATCGGCTAGCCGGCGTTCGAATCAATCCGCGCACCAACGGACCGCACCGCGCCCAGCTGGCGCGTGCGATCACGCTGAAGACGATCGCGGATGGCGCGGAGAAAAAAGTGACGCTGCCTCCCAACCCGATGCTGTCGTGGATCGGCTTCTCGCCCAACGGCCGCCGCTTCGCGTTCACGCAGCAGCGTGACAACGGGATCGAGCTCTGGATTGGCGATAGCGCGACGGGGCAAGCGAAGGCAGCCACCACCGCGCCGTTGAACGCCACACTTGGCACCCCATGCGAGTGGGTCGGCGACGGCGGCTCGTTGCTGTGTTCGTTCGTTCCGGCAAGCCGTGGCGCCGTGCCGGCGCTCGGTGTGCCGACCGGCCCGAACGTCCAGGAACATCGCGGCGGTGTGGCTCCGGTCCGCACCTATCAGGACCTGCTGGCCAGCGCGCATGACGAAGCGCTGTTCGACTACTACGCCACCAGCCAGCTCGCGTTCGTCGATGCCACCAGCGGTCAACGCACTCCAGTCGGCTCTCCCGCTGTTTTCGTCACCGCAGCGCCGTCGCCCGACGGGCAATTCATCGTCGTCGATCGCGTCAGGCGTCCGTACTCCTGGCTTGTGCCGTACCAGAATTTTGCGTCGAGTGTTGAGGTGTGGGATCGCAACGGCACGGCCGTGAAAGTCGTGGCACAGCTGCCCGTCGCCGACAACGTGCCGAACGGCGGTGTGTTGCCCGGACCCCGCGGCTTCCAGTGGCAGCCGCTCGCACCCGCGACGCTGGTCTGGACGGAAGCGCTCGACAACGGCGACCCCAAGGCCAAGGTCCCGCATCGGGACAAGCTGATGACGATGAGCGCGCCATTCACGGCGGCGCCCGCGGAGCTGGCGCGCACCGAGTACCGCTACAACAGCCTGGCGTGGACCGATTCTGGCGCCGCGCTGTTGACGGAGACCGATCGCGCCCGGCGCTGGACCCGCACCTGGGTCATCGATCGGCCCGGCGCCACGCCGCGCAAACTGTGGGACCGCAGTCAGGAGGATTCGTACGGCAACCCCGGCACGCCGCAACGTGGGGCGCGCGCGTCCGGCTTGTCGACGATCCGCCAGAGCGCCAACTCGATCTTCGTCGCCGGCCTCGGCGCCGCTCCGGAGGGTGCGCGGCCGTTCATCGATCGGCTCGACCTCACAACATTGAAAACCGAGCGGATGTTTCAGACCACCGGGCGCTCGTACGAAACCGTGCTCGCGGTGCTGTCCGACGATGGTTCGAGGATCCTGACGCGCTACGAGAGCCGCAACGATCCGCCGAACGTCTACGTGCGCGACTTGAGGGCCGGCACGCGACGGACCCTCTCCTCGTACGCCGACCCGGCGCCGCAGCTGAAGGGCATCCAGAAGCAGCTGGTCACCTACAAGCGGAACGACGGCGTCGAGCTCTCGGCGACCATCATCACGCCGCCGGGATGGACGCCGGCCCAGGGACCGTTGCCGACGCTGCTGTGGGCGTATCCGCGCGAGTTCACCGATCCGGCCAACGCCGGCCAGGTCACCGGCTCCCCCGATCGCTACACGTCGATCAGCGGCGCCTCGCACTTGCTGTTCCTCACGCAGGGCTACGCCATCATCGACGACCCGACGATGCCGATTGTCGGACCGGGTGAAACGGCCAACGACACCTACGTCCAGCAACTGGTGGCGAGCGCCCAGGCCGCGGTCGACCGCGCCGCCAGCCTCGGCGTCACCGATCGCAACCGCGTCGTCGTGGGCGGTCACAGTTACGGCGGGTTCATGACGGCAAACCTGCTGGCCCACTCCGACATCTTCCGCGCCGGACTGGCGCGGAGCGGCGCCTACAACCGCACGTTGACGCCATTCGGATTCCAGAACGAACAACGCACGTTCTGGGAAGTGCCGCAGATCTATTCCGCCATGTCGCCGTTCTTCTTCGCGCACAGGATCAACGAACCGATCCTGTTGATCCACGGCGAAGCCGACGACAACAGCGGCACGTTCCCGATTCAGTCGGAACGGCTCTACATGGCGCTCAAAGGTCATGGGGCCACGGTGCGCTACGTCACACTGCCGAACGAGGCGCATGGGTATGCGGCGCGCGAGTCGGTGCTGCACACCGTGGCAGAGATGCTGAATTGGGCCAACGAATGGGCCAAGAATGCGAAGCCGAGGACCACGTCAACGCAACAACAGTAAAATGGCTATTCCCCTGGCAGGAGCTGTAGCAGACATGAGCCGTTTCTTTCTCGTCGCGATTGCAACACTGTCTCTGGCCTCGCCGTCGTTCGCCGATGTCACGCTCAAGGCGACCATGTCAGGCAAGGGTATGGGAATGGGGGGCACGACGACCGCAACCACCTACATCAAGGGCAACAAGATGCGGAGCGACACGGTTACCGGCGATACCACCCGCACGGTGATCTTCGACGTCGACTCGCAGAAGATGATCACCTTCGAGTCGAAGCGGAAAGAAGCCGACGTCTACGACATGCAGAAGCTGTCGGCAGATATTTCGCAGAACGTCGACACGACGGGGATGAAGACGTCGATCAAGCCGAATGGCAAGACCAAGCAGGTATCGGGTCACACCGCCGCCGGTTACGACGCTGAGATCACCGTTCCGGCGACGATGGGCGGCAAGGGCGGCATGAAGATGACGGTGATCCTCACCGGTCCGATGTGGATCGTGAAGGGTGCGCCCGGCGCGGCCGAGTACATGAACTTCTACAAGACCGCGGTCGAGAAGGGCTGGTTCTTCACCGACCCGCGCGCGGCCAAAGGGTCGCCGGGACAGGCGAAGGCGATGGCCGAGATGTATCGCCAGCTGGCGGCCACCGGCGGCATCCCGTTCGAGCAGGAGATGAACATCAAGATGAGCGGCGAGGGTCCAATGGCCGGCATCATGTCGAAGATGGGCAACGTGACGATGACCACCACCGTCACCTCGGTGGAAGCCGGCGCCCTTGCCGCAGATCTGTTCGCGCCGCCCGCCGGATACAAACTGAGAGAACAGAAGTAGTTGTCTTCGTACCTCTCGCTGCTACGCGAGTCTTCGAGCGTCATCGCCGTCGAGCTTCGTCCCCCGAGAGCGGAGCTCGAATCGGCCGAAGGCATGGACGCGTGGATCGACACCTACCACGCGATCAAGTCGCTGACCCGCCACGACGTGCGCGTGATGGTCACCGACAACGCTGTCGGCGCGCAGGAGGAAAACAACCTGCGCCACCTGGTGACGAATCTCGGCGATGCCGTGGCGCGGCACAAGATCATCCCGTTTCTCACCACCAAGCACTCGCTCGAGTACTGCCTGGCGTATGCCGATCAAATCGTGCACAACGCCTTCCCGTCGCTGGTGGTGCTCGGCGGCGACAAGCATGTCGGGCGGCCGCGGTGTCTGGAACATGCGTGGCAACTTCGGCGCGAGGTTCGGCGGCGGCACCCCGGCCTCGAGCTCGGCGGCTGGGCCAATCCCACCGCCAACCCGCTGCAGCAGGTTGACTATCTCCTGCAACCCGATTCCCACGCCGACTTCTACCTCACGCAGATCGTCTCGCACCATCAGGCCGATCGCGTGCGCGCGTTCATCGAAGCGGCACGGGTCGGCGGCCTGGCCATCCCGGGCGTGTTTGGCGTGTTCTACTACCGCAGCGCCAACCCCGCGACCCTCGAGATGCTGAGCCAGTTCCTGCCGGTGCCGGTGGCGGAATTGAAACAGGAGTTTGCCGGCGGTGCCACTCCGGTGGACATCTGCGCGCGAACCATCCGGGCGCTGATCGACATCGGCGCGCGGCATTTCTACATGAGCAACCTGCCGTCGAAAAAAACCGCAGCCACGCTCACCTCGATTCTCGACCGGGCCGGCGTCACGCTAAACTCTTAACAACTGTTTAACTGGCGTTTTCAACTTTTAACTCTTAACTTTTCACTCCATGGGCTCTTTCCTCGATTCGGTTCCCGTCTCGGCCATCGTTCGCATCCGCGACATGATGTACACCGTCAAGGATCCCTACCGCCTCGATCAAGGCGACGTGTCGTTCGACGCGCCCGATACCTTCAAACAGGGCGTGGCCAAGGCGATGGCCGACAACCGCACCCATTACCTGCCCACCGTCGGCATCCCGCCGCTGCGCCAAGCGTTCGCCGAAAAGATGCGCAAGAAGAATCACATCCCTGTCGGATCAGACGACGAGGTGATGGTGAGCAACGGCGGCACGCACGCGCTCTATGCGGTGTTCCACGCGCTGCTGGAGCCCGGCGACGAGGTGATCATTCCCGACCCCGAATGGCCGCCGACCATGGCCATGGTGAAGGCCGCCGGCGGCACGGCGGTGCAGGTGCCGCTCCGTGAAGACCTCAAATGGCGCTGGGACATCGCCGACGTGGAGAAGGCGATCACGCCGAAGACGAGAGTCCTCTATCTCAACTCGCCGAACAATCCATCGGGCGGCATCCTGACGCGCGCCGACCTCGAGCGGCTCGCGCAAATCGCCCGCGACCGCAACCTGTGGGTCGTCTCCGACGAGGCGTACGAGGACGTCGTCTTCGAGGGCGAGCACGTCAGCATTGCGTCGCTGCCCGGCATGTACGACCGCACCATTCCGGTCTACACGATGAGCAAGTCGTACGCGATTACCGGCGTCCGCGTCGGCTACTTCGCGATGCAGGATGCGAAGCTGCGCGACCGGGCGTTGAAGGTGATTCTGTACACCACCAGCAACGTGTCGTCGATTGCGCAATACGGCGCCGTCGCGGCGATGGAAGGGTCGCAGCAGTGCATCGCGGATTTCCGCGTCGAGCTCGAGTACCGCCGCGACCTGTTCTACCAGGGCCTTCAGGAATCGGCGCCCGGTGTGTTCAGTGGCACGCCGCCACACGGCGCCTTCTACGCCTTCGTGAAGATCAATCCCGACTGGGCGAAGCACGCCGGGCTCAAGGGCGAGTCGATTTCGTGGGCGATGGCCGAGTTCCTGATCAAGCACGGCCGTATCGGCTGCGTGCCCGGCGTGGACTTCGGCGCCAGGTGCGAAGGCTACATGCGGTTCTGCACCTGCCGATCGCGCGAAGAGCTTACGGGTGCTCTGGCGTCGATGAAGGAAACGCTCGGGCGCGTGCCCGCAAGATGAGCACGGCGTTGCGCCAGTGCAGCGGGCCCTGGATCGCGTAGATCGGGCCAGCCAGCACAAACCAGGGCGGCGGCAGCACCCACGCCATCACGATCGAGACCAGACCGACGCTGAGGCTGATGGCGTGCGTCCGCGCGCCGGCCCGGGCGTCGAACGCGTCTTCGGCCGACAGCTTGAGGACCTCGCGCTTCCGATAGACGTTCCAGTACAACAGGACGTACACCAGCATGATGCCGACGAAGCCGGCACTGTAGACCGACAGCAGCAGCCGGTTGTCGATCACCTCATCTCGCGAAACGCGAACGGCTGGCCGGTCATGGCATTGACGACGTTCGAGAACAGGAATTTCAGCGGGTAGACGAAGAACAGCACAATGAACAGGAGCACGCAGTTGAGCGCGATGGTCAGCGGATCCTCGGCGTCGAACTTGCGGAAGAATGCGTAGTGTTGGTACCAAATCCAGCAGATCAGCGCAAACATCAGTGCGAAGGGCACGAAGGCCGAGAGCACCGCTTTCATGTCGTCGAATGAGTCCGGAACTTCGAGCGACACGACCAGCAGCGTCAGCGCGAACCCGAACACGGCGTCGCTGAATCCCTCCACGCGCGAGACTTCGCGGCCGCTGCGGAATCCGCTCGCCATTACTTGATGTGTCTCCCGCCGTCGATCCGGATGGTTTCTCCGGTGACGAAGTCGGAGTGCACGAGGAACATCACCGCTTTCGCAATTTCGTCTTCGCCGCCCCAGCGGCCCAGCGGCGTGCTCTTCACCACCGCGTCGCTTTCCTGTTTCGACATGTCAGGCGGGGCCAGGATTGGACCCGGCGCGATGGCGTTGACCAGAATCTGATCCGGCGCCAGCTCGAGCGCCAGCGTTTCGGTCAGCGCCTTCACGCCCGCCTTTGCCACGTAATACGGCGTGTAGCCCGGATACCGCGGCCGGGCGCTGGCCGCTACCCAATCGGTGAAGTTGATTATGCGTCCGCCGCCATGCTGCTTCATGTGCGGCACCGCCGCATGAGAGAACAGGAATGTCGAGCGCAGGTCAACGGCAAGCTGGCGATCCCAATCGGCGGCCGCAAGGTCCACAAACGGTTTTTCCGCATACAGCGATGCCATATTGATCAGGATGTCGAGCCGGCCCAACGCCTTCACCGTCGTCGACACCGCGTCGATGCAGGCGCGCTCGCTCGTCACGTCGGCCTGAATCGCCACGGCGCGGCGTCCGAGCGCTTTCACGGCGGTTTGTGTTTCGGCGGCTTCCGCCTGCGATCGGTTGTAGACCAGAGCGATGTCGACACCTGCCCGCGCCAGCGTCGTGGCGACGACGGCGCCGATGCGCTTGCCGCCTGTGATCAGCGCGACGGTGTCTTTAGTGAACAATCAACCCAGACACTATCAGACCGAACTTCACCGAGCCAATCTGCAAAACGACGCCTTCATGCCCGTGCTCATTCTTGTAGGTCGATAACACCGCACCTGGCGCGTCCTCCGGCGGATCCAGACTCAACGACGCCGGGTGTGCCGTGCCGATCACTTCTTTCGATAGCGCGACCACGCCGTCGAAGCCGAGCACTTTCGGATCCTTGTCGATGGCGGCCGGACTGAGCAGCAGGAACTCGCGGAAAGTCGAGATGCCGAGATGATCGCCGTTCTGCGGCTGCAGTCCGTAGCGCAGGGTGTAGACGCCCGGCTTCACCACCTTGCCGCGGATCTCCTTGAACTCGCCGCTGACGCGCAGCGCTCCGACGAGCGTGCCGCTGTCAACACCGCTCCATCCGGGGCCGGTTGATTCGAGTTTGCTGACGAGCCAAAGGTCAAGCGTGGCGGGTCCGAGCGCAATCTTTGCCGCCGGCGTCAATCGAGACACGACGCCGCCGGAAAGTTCCGAGGGCGGCTTCTCTGTGAGAGGCGTGACGCTCGGCGCGAGCGTCAGGAGTAACGCGATGATCGCGCTAGTAAACGAAGGTGCCAAAGAACGCGGACCTCTTGTTCGGAGCACTCCACTTCGTATTGAGACCCTGCCCGTCGAAAGAATGCTCTTCCGCCACGCCGAGCGCCGCGTCGGCCAGCTTGGTGAACGGCTTGAACCATTGCATGGCGCCGCAGCTGGGATCGTGTTTCATTTCCTTATTCACGGTGAGCAGGATGCTGTTCGCCGGCACGCTGACCTCGACGTACTTCTGCGACGTGGCGAACTTTACCGGCGCCACGTCGACGCGCACCACGTGCGTGATCAATCCATTCGACAGCTGGCGGACCAGCCTGAGCAGGGCATCGCGTTGCGGCACGTTGGCACGCGGGTCGACGATGATGATGGCCTTCACGGCGGTCGGCTCCTCGCCGCCCAACTCGCGCATGCCCAGGTTGCGATCGCCGGCGACGGCGGCGGCGACCGTAAGGCCGTCGAGCGGCACGCCATCGAACGATCCCGAGGTGATGCGCCATGCCATCACCGCCTGGCGCCCCATGGTTTCCGCTTCGCTGTTCATGATGCAGCCGCCGGCAAACACCTCCGCCGTGCGCGCCTCGACGTACTCGCCGGTGATGCGGCCCTTGTCGTCAGCGGAGACAGAAGCCACCGAGAGCGCAATCGCCGCTGTGACAGACAGTGCAAGCCTCATGGGGTACCTCACGGGGCAGGATAACATCAGCCCCACTGAGCGCGGCAACGCGCAGAGCAGTCCCAGTAGCGGACGCTCGGCCGTCACGCAAACCTGTTTTCGGGGGGATTTCGGCCGGAACGTCTCTTGCTCGTAGTACGCTCGATGCTGCTCGACTTTCGCGCGGCGGTTCGCTCGATTGCACGCTCACCCGGGTTCTTCCTGGGCGCGGTCCTGACGCTGGCGCTGGGCCTCGGTGTGGTCGTCACCTCGTTCGCTTTGCTCGCCGGCGCGCTCGGCGCATCAGGCTTTGGCCACGCGGCCGATCCCGTGGTGCTCTACCTCACCGAACAGGCCGGCGGCCGCCAGCAGCGCATGCGCTGGCCGTACGCAGGAGTGCAACACGTCCGCAACGCCGCGAAGAGTTATTCCCATCTCGCCACCTATACCGTCGCCGAGCAGAACCTGATCGCGGCAGGTGAATCGGCGCGTATCGACATCGAACTCGTCTCTCCCGAGTATTTCGACGTCACCGCGATTCAGCCGCAGCTCGGTCGCGGCCCGATCTCCGGGCGGACCGAAACACCGGGAACGCCCGCCGAAATCGTGCTTGGTCATGCGCTGTGGCAACGGGTCTTCGCCGGCTCCGCATCCGCTGTTGGTCAGACCATCACCATCTCACGCGAACCGCTGACCATCGTCGGCGTGATGCCGGAGGGATTTCGCGGTCTCAGTGGGCGGGCCCAGGCGTTCGTGCCGCACACGATGTCGCCCCGCGTCAGCTACGGGCGCTACTTCACGTCGAAGGACTACTTCCACAACGTGATCGGCACGTTGAAACCTGGCGTCGATCGCAGCCAGGCAGAAAGCGAGTTGAAACTGATCGCCGCCCGGATGGCGGCAGAGGTGCCGCCTCGATCGGAGGGTGCCACCGACCGCGGCGGGTTGGTGGTGCCGCTGTCGGAAGCCCGGCGTGACGCCTCGGTTGTCCGGGCGCGGACTTACGTGGCGGTCGGCGCGGTGCTGGTGCTGCTGATCGCCGGCGTCAACCTTGCCAACCTCGTATCCACGCGGGTGATGGCGCGGCAGCGCGAGTTCGGCGTTCGCCTCGCCGTGGGCGCGAGCCGCTATCACGTGGCGCGGACCGTCGGCCTCGAGATGAGCCTCATCGCGATCGCCGGTTTCGGCTTGGCCTTACTGCTGTCGGCATGGACGCGGGACCTGGTGCTGCTCCTGGTGCCGGGCGGCCTCGTCAACGCGTCCAACGATTACGGACAGATCGCGAGTTTCACATCGCTCGAGATCAACGGCACGGTCGGCGTCGTGACGGCGCTGCTCGGCCTGGCGACCATGGCGGCGGCCAGCGTGCTGGCAACGCGGCCAGCATTGCGCTCGGATCTCGTCGCCACACGGAAGAGCGGCGATCGCGGAGCCAGCCGTGGTCCCGGAGCCGGCGAACGCGTGCTGCTGGTCGTGCAGGTGGCCGCGTCGCTCCTCCTGGTGGCGTCCGCCGGCCTCGTCCTCAAGAGCGTCGGCATGCTGGATAGCCGCGATCCCGGCTTCGACGCCGAACGCGTAATCGCGTTTTCCGTCGCCGAAGATCTCGCCGTGCAGCGTCCAGGCGCCGGACCCTTACTCGTCGATCGTTTGCTATCCGGCCTGGCAGGAATTGCAGGTGTAGAGGCGGTTTCGGCGGCGCAGTGCACACCATTTGGAACCCGCTGCGCGAGACTCGGATTCTGGCTCGACGGGCAGGCACAAACCGCGGACAGCATGTTCGTGACGGGCTGGCATCGCGTCGGCCCCGATCATTTCCGAGCGTTGAAGATACCAATCAGGCGCGGCCGCGGGTTCACCACCGGCGATCGCCGAGGACAGCCTCAGGTGGTCGTCATCAGCGAAGCCGCGGCACGCCGCTTCTTCCCCGATCGCGATCCGATCGGATTGCGCATCACGCTGCCGGAGGTCGTCGACGGCGATCCGGAGACGGCCGAGATTGTCGGTATCGCCGGGGATGTGACGTACTGGCCGCTCGACGAAGCGCCGGGCCCAGCGATTTATCAGCCCGCGCTCCAGTTCAGCCACCCGTTCACCACGGTCATGGTGCGGGTGACTCAGCCACGCTGGCGCCCGACGTTCTTCGCCGAGAGCGGTCAACCGATGTTGGAGACGTTGCGCAGCGCTCTCGCCCGAATTGATCCGAACTTGCCGATGTTCGACGCGCTCTCGCTCGGCGACATGGCGCGGGCCGGGCGGGCCGACCGCGCGTTCGTGTCGGCGCTGCTGACCGCATGCGCGCTGGTCGCGCTGTTGCTGGCGGCGGTTGGCATTTACAGCTTGACGGTGTCGTGGTTCCAGAGCCGCAGGAAGGAACTGGGCGTGCGCGTGGCATTGGGCGCCAGCCCCGCAAGTCTCATGCGCGTGATCATGGCCGGCGCACTGTGGCGGACGGGTCTGGGCGTGATCCTCGGCATTGGACTTGCGCTGGTGGCCGGCCGCGCCCTGAGATCGATCCTGTTCGGCGTTGGTCCGAACGATCCGGCGGCGCTTGCCTTCTCTGCCGCGGTGATGATGACGGTCGCCGGCTTCGCGGCGTGGCTGCCCGCTCGCCGCGTGCTGCGGATCGATCCTGTCGAGCAGTTGCGATCGGAGTAAGTTACTTCACTCGCAACAAACCCGCCCGGCTCCGTGCTGGCATGTCGATGGATGGACGGAAAGACCATCAGGCCCCAACGCCTTCTGCGTGCACGTGCACCAGTACGCCGTCGCATCGTACCGGTCGTAGAACGCGAACTCGTCGGGATCCGCCACGCTCATCACGTACATGCCCTTGTGGCGCAAGTTCGCGCAATGATGTTCGTTCACGAGAGGTGATGCGGGCTTCGGTATTGCCATAAGTTGCTCCGTGCCTCCGTGTGTTCTAGGCCCGTGCGGCAGCGAGAATGGCGCGTTTCACCGCCGTCTTCGCGATCTGAATCTTGTAGCTGTTGCCCGACATCGCCCGGGCGCCCGCCAGGGCGGCGTTCGCGGCCTCCGCCGCCAGCGCCTCGGTCACTGCCTTGCCGGCCAGCACGCGTTCGGCCGCCGGCGCCCGCCAGGGAATCGGCGCCACCGCGCCCATCACGACGCGTGCGGATTTCACTGCCGCGCCCGCCATCACGAGGTTCACCGCCGCCGCCGCGAGCGGCCAGTCGTGCGATTGCTTGAACCGTACTTCGTACGCGGCGCTGCGCTGCCCGGGCGCCGGCAGCAGTACGTGCGTGATGATCTCGTCGGCTTGCAGCACCGTCTCGCCGTAAAGATTCTGATTCGGCAGCTGAAAGAACTGGCCGGCGTCGATCTCGCGCGAGCCGTTCGGCCCCGCCACGCGGAATCGCCCACCATAGGCGATCACCGGCACGGCCAGACTTGACGCATGAACGATGTGGCACGGACCGTCGCCGAAAATCGCGTGGTACTGGTTCTCACCTTCCACGGCGAAACATCGCGATCCGCCCTTCTTCAGGCAGTGGAACTCTTCGCTGCGGAAGTACCAGCAGCGCGGCCGTTGCATGATGTTGCCGCCGACCGTGCCCATGTTCCTGATCTGCGGCGTGCCGACGCCCTCCGCCGCCGTCAGCAGCGCCGGGTAGAGCTTGCGGACCTGCGCGTTGTCGATCAAATCGGCTATTTTCACCGCGGCGCCAATTCGCAATCCGCCATCGGCGCTTGCCATCGACTGATCGAGATTGCGAATCGAGACCACCCGCTCGGGCGACACGATGAAGTCCTTCATCAACCCGAGCAGATCCATCCCTCCCGCCATCGGCAACACTCGACCGCGTTCGGCTTTTGACAGGGCGGCGAGCGCTTCCCTCTCGTTGGTCGCGCTGACGTATGCGAAAGCCTTCAATTCGTGCCTCCCGCTCTCTGCAGCTCGGCCAGCAGCTTGTCGGGCGTAATGGGAATGTGGCGCAGGGTCACGCCGGTGGCGTTGCGTATCGCATTCGCAATCGCCGCGGCGGTGGCCACGGCCGGCGGCTCGCCGATCCCGATCACGCCGCGGTCCGGTTGATCCACCAGCACCACCTCGATCTCGGGAATGTCCGACTGCCCGGCCATGTGGTACCACTCCATGTTCGGGTTCACCATGTTGGCCGTGTTGCGATCGAGGATGCGCTCCTCGAACACCGCGTAGTTCACGCCGCTGATAATGCCGCCGTAGCACTGCGTCTCGGCGGTCTTCAGATCGACCACCATGCCGCAATCCTGCACGCACACGATCTTCTTGACCTTGCTGATGCCGGTCTCGATGTCGACCTCGACCTCGGCGAACTGCACACCGCTCGTTCCGCCGGCCGACAACCCGCGCTCCCACTGACCGTCGACCGACACCGGCACGGTGCCAAGCATCTTGCAGGCGTCCCGCCACGCGATGGTCTTGCCGCCGGCCACGATGTTGCCGACGCCGATCCGAACCTGATCGGGCGTGACGCCGAGCTGCGGCGCGATTCGCTCGAACAGCGCATCGCGCGCCTTGCCGGCGGTGACCCGCATCGCCGGCATCACGGCCGCCGCGGTGGTGGAACCGCCCGATCCCGGCGCGAACGGATAGTTGCTGTCGCCGAGCTGAATCGTCACCTGCGGCACGTCGAGGCCGAGCGTTTCCGCGACCACGATCGCCATGATCGTCCGGTTGGCGGTGCCGATGTCCTGCGTGCCGCAGCGCATCACCACGCTGCCATCCGAAGCTATTTCGCATTGCGCGCGCGCGCCGGTGCCGGCACCGCCCCACCGGTTCGCCGAGCAGCCGAGTCCGCGTTTGATCGGACCCGGCGCGGGATCGCCGGTGGGATGGCGGCTCTTCCAGGTGATTCGCTCTGCGCCCATCGGAAAATATTTTGCCCACATCGCGTTCGGGGCCAGCGGCGGCAGGTTCTTCAACCTGAATTCCATCGGATCCATGCGCACCTGGTCCGCCAGTTCGTCCATCAACACTTCGGTCACGAAGCAGCCTTGCGGGTGGCCGGGCGCGCGCATCGCGCGCTGCTGGCCGGCGTTGATGTAGACATCGGTGTGCGTGCGCCGCCGGTTGGGAAACACGTAGATATACGGAAGCGGGTAATCCGATCCGGCGCCGGCGCCGCCCGTGCCCCACGATTGCGCTTCGAAAGCGGTCAGCTTGCCGTCGGCCGACACGCCGGCCCTCACCTTCGCGAATGCCGACGGGCGGTTGCCGGTGGCAAGGTGCTCTTCCTTGCGATCGAGCATCAGCTTCACCGGCGCGTTGGCGGCCTTCGCGAGCTGCGCGCACAGCAGCCCCTGGATGTCGGGACCGAACTTGCTGCCGAACCCGCCGCCCATGAATTCGGTGATCACGCGCACGTTGGCCTGCGGGATCTTGAGGCCCCGCGCAAAGCCCTCGCGGGTGCCGTGCACGGCCTGTGTCGACACCCACGCCGTCAGGATGTCGCCATTCCACTCGCACACGCAGCCGTGCGTCTCGAGCGACGTGTGGGTTTGCACCTGCGTGGAGTAGGTCGCGTCCACCGTGAACGCGGCGGCCTTGAACCCGGCGTCGAAATCCCCGTCCTGTTGCGCCGACCCGCGTCGAGTGTTGGCGGGATTGAAGACACGCGGCGCTTCCGGACGCATCGACTGTTCCACCGTGGCCAGCGCCGGCAGCACTTCCCACTCGACCTTGATCATCCGCAAGGCGTCTTCTGCTTGCTGCTCGGTGGCCGCGGCGATGGCGCCAATCTCTTCGCCCGGATACAGCACGCGGTCACCAGGCTTGATCGTGACGAGCACCGCCCTGACGCCCGGCGCCCGCTCGGCGGCGCCGGCATCGACGCTCACGAGGCGCGCATGCGCGTGCGGCGATCGCAGGATGCGGCCGTAGATCATGCCCGGACGATTGATGTCGTACGAGTACTTCGCGCGGCCGGTGACCTTGAGCGGACCATCGACACGCGAAATCCGCGAGCCGATCAACCGCGGCTTCTCCGGCCATGGATACTTTTCGTGCTGCGGCGGACGCGGCGCCGACTGCACGTCGGGTACTTGATCAGCCACGCGTCACTCCTTTGGCTGAGAGCGCCGCCTTCAACACGCCGATGTTGGTTCCGCAGCGGCAGAGATTGCCGTCGAGCGCTCGTCGCGCCTGTTCAGGTGTGGGATTCGGGTTCCGTTCGAGTAGCGCCACCGTCGACATGACGAAGCCAGGTGTGCAGAAGCCGCACATCAAGCCATCGTGATCGCAGAACGCCTGTTGAACGGGATGCAGGGTGTCGCCTTTCGCGAGTCCGTCAACGGTGCGGATGTTGCGGCCCTGCGCCTCGATGGCCAGCATCGAGCATGAGTAGTAGGTTCGCCCCTCGATGATCACCGTGCACGCGCCGCAGGCGCCTCGATCGCAGACGCGCTTCTGACCGGTGATGTCGAGCCGGGTGCGCATCGCATCGAGGAGCGTCACTCGCGGCTCCACCTGCAACTGGTGCCGTTGACCGTTAATCGTGAGCGTGATCGGCACGTCACCCGGGCCGACGGCAGCCGGCCCCTGAGCCAGCGTGGCGGTGGTGGTCGACGCCACCGACGCGGCCACCCCGACCGTCTTGATGAAGTCTCGCCGCGAAACGTCGTGCTTCTTTCCGGGCATTGGCAAAGAATACGCCTTCCCGACACGTTTTGCTTCCAGGCGGGATCCGCCCCCAATAACGACGCCCGTAACAACTTTCGGAATGCGAAACCATCCAGGGTTGGAAGAGGGTTTTTTGGGCGAGGCGGACCACCGGCTGGCTGGCCCGTATCCTGCTTACCGTGCCGTGCGCCTCCTGGTTTCCGAACGTCTGGCGCTCTGTTAAAGGAGTGATGAGAATGCGACGTGCACTGTTTGTGGCAATGGCGGGTCTTTTCGTCCTGGCGGTGTCCGCCTCGGCGCAGGCCCAGACGCTTACCTTCACCGCCAATTTGCACGGCGGCAACGAGAACCCCGGAGTGCTCACCGGCTCAGCCGGCACGGCCACCGTCACCTGGAACATGGCGACCAGGACCGGCACCTACCGTGTTGACGTCTTCAATATGCCGGTCGGCACCACCGCCTCGCACATCCACGTCGGCGCTGTGGGTCAGAACGGTCCGGTTGTGATCAACTTCACGGTTCCGGCGGGCGGCATTTCGAACGACTTCGGGCTGACCGGGACGTTCGCATGTACTGACCTTGTACCGCGCGCCGCGCAGGGGATTAATTCCTGTGAAGACTTCGAGCAGGCGCTGCGCCTCGGCAACACGTACGTCAACGTGCATTCGACGGCGAATCCCGGAGGCGAAATCCGCGGCCAGTTGTCGACGGGAAGCTCGTTCTGACGCTTACTTCTGGGGCTTCCAGCCCCAGAATCGGAGAATGGTGTACACGGCCTTAAAGGCGTCTTTAAGGCCGATTTTTTTTCCCTCTTCGTAGGTGCGGCCGTGATACGAGATTGGCACCTCGTAGATCCGCGCCCGCATGGCCGACACCTTTTGCGTGATCTCCGGCTCGATCCCGAAATCGCGTGACTGCAAATCCAGCCGCTGCGCCACGCTTCTCACCATCACTTTGTAGCAGGTCTCCATGTCGGTGAGATTGAGATCGCTGAACATGTTCGACAGTGTGGTCAGCAGCTTATTTCCAACCGAGTGCCAGAAATACAGCACCCGATGCCCGCGCGGCGATCCGAGGAACCGCGATCCGTACACCACCTCCGCCTGACCGTCGAGGATCGGTCGAATCAGTTGCGGGTATTCACTGGGGTCGTACTCGAGATCGGCGTCCTGGATGATGACCATGTCGCCGGTGGATTCGCGAATGCCGCGCCAGACCGCCGCGCCCTTGCCCTGGTTGTGCGGCTGGAACAGCACGCGGACGCCGCTCTTGCCGTCGAGCTCCTTGAGAATCTCGCGCGTGCCATCCTTCGAGCCGTCATCCACGATAACCAGCTCCTTTTCCACGGCACCAAGATCAACGGCAAGCACGCGCGCGACGATGGTGCGGATGGTGGCCTGCTCGTTATAGGCAGGCATCACGACACTGAGCTTCATGCGGGCTTGAAGTGTACAAGAAAAACGGGGTCGCACCCCCGGCAAGGAGTGCATCCCCGTCTGATATCAGGCTCCCGTCTGAGTTCAGCGCCTCGTCGAGAAGTGCCGTCCCGACGGGGTCCGAGCCTTTAGGCGAGGACCTTGATTACGACCCGGCGATTCTGCGCGCGACCCTCGCGGGTGTTGTTCGGCGCCACCGGCTTATCTTCGCCGTAGGTGATGACGTTGATCTTGTGCAGCGGAATCTGGTGACGCTCGTAGAGATACCGCTTCACCGCTTCGGCGCGCTGCAGGCCCAGGCGCTCGTTGTAGGCCGTGTCACCCGTGTTGTCCGTGTGACCCTCGATTTCAACCCAGACCGACTTCTTGTCGGCCTTGATCTGGTTCACCATGTTGTCGAGCGCCGACGAGGCATCCTCGGGCAGTTCGGCCTTGCCGAGCTTGAACTGTCCGCGATCTTCACTGAGCACCGTCTCGAAGATCAGCTTCCGCATTTCGCCTTCGATGCCCACCGCACGCGCTTCCGCGGTGCGGCCGACTTCGACGGCCCGGTTCGACGCTTCGCCGGCTGCCGTGTTCGCCCTGGCTGCGGACTCGCCCGCCGCCGTCGCCTTCGCGTCGGTCTCGGTGATGCGGCCTTCAGCAACGCGCACGCGTTCCTGCGTCTCCTCGAGAGACTTGCCCATCGTCGTGACCTTCTCGTTCACTTCACCGACTGACGTGCGCACGAAGCCCTTGGTTGCGCACGCGGGAGCGACGCTCAGCCCCGCAACAATGACACCCACCGTCAAAAGGGAGTTACGCATAACCTGATTCTCCTCATCTGCAAAAATTCAGTCACCAATTCACGGTCTTCAATTCGCCAATTCACCGTTCACCGTACGCTTCCCGCGACATAACCGCCGCGGGTTCGCACCACGAAGTCCTTGTCGGTCGTGCGAATCTCAATGGGGTGCCAGCCCGGCTCCACGCCCGGCTCGAACGCAATCAAATACAAGTGGCGCAGTTCGTCGACCACCGCGCGCGCCGCCTTGTAGGCTGCGGCCGCGGTGCTGGCGTAATGCAGCGCGCCGCCGGTCCATCGCGCGAGGTCCTCAATCGTGCCAATCGACGTGGGGGCTTCCTTTTTTGAGCCTGGGGTGGCGCGGTCGGAGCCTGGGTCGTCGATTGGCAATACCGTCGCAATCACGTAGACCGGCACGTCGATCGCTGCCGCTTTCGCAGAGACTTGCACGGGCGTCATGGTGCTTGCGGTGTCGATGCCGTCCGTTAGTACGACCACCGCGCGGCGCGGGAATGGACGTGCCGCCACGCGAATTGCGGCGGCGAGAATCGCATCATGTAACGAGGTAGCCCCGAACGGATCGACCTCCCCCAGCGCGCCTTTGAGGGCGCGCGTATCGACCGTGAACGGGGCCACCTCGCGTAGCCGGCTGTCAAACGCAAACAGCCCGGCCTCGTCGCGGCCCCCCTGCAATTGATTCAGCAGGTGGTGGGCCGCAAACTTTGCCGCGGTCGCGCGATCGGCAGTGTCCATGCTGCCGCTCACGTCAAAAAGAATCGCAAGGCTCAGTGGCGCTTGCTCTGCTCGGAATTCGGAGATCCTTCGGCGTTCGCCACGATCGAGCACCTCGAAATCCTTCTGCGTCAGGTCCTTCACGAGTCGCCCTTTGTCGTCTCGGACCGTGGCGCTCACGGTTACGAGATCCACTCCCGATCGAAACGTCGCCTGCTTATCTGCGGCCTCCTGCGCCCACCCCGAAATGGGGACCAGCACAAACGCGAGGGCATGGAGGATCCGCCGCATGCCCGGTCATAACCAAGTTCCTTGCCAATTCGATAATGCGTTTGACATCAACGCTTTAGCTGAAACTGTCGGGCTTGGAGGATCCGGCGAGACCATGTAAGCGTGTAGCAATTACATGACGCATGTAGGGATAATCGGACTCATGTCAGCCACCGCCTCGGCAATTCGTACGGCGAGACGAGTCGATCGTTTCACGTACGCAATTCGTAACATCGTCGCCGAAGCCAAAAAAGTGGAGCAGTCGGGACAAACCGTTCGATATCTCAATATCGGCGATCCAAATCAGTTTGGTTTTCTGACGCCGCCGCATTTGATCCAGGCGGTGGAGAAAGCGATGCGCGACGGCCACAATGGCTACGCGCCGTCGCCCGGGATTCCATCTGCACGAGAAGCGGCCGCCGCGGATTTCGTCTCGCGCGGCGTGAACGTTTCGGCGGATCGCGTGTTGATCACGTCGGGCACGTCCGAAGGCATCGAGCTCGCACTCACTGCGATCGTCGATGACGGCGATGAAGTCCTCGTGCCGTCGCCGACCTATCCGCTCTACACCGCGGTGCTCGCGAAGCTTGGCGCCGAGCCCGCGTACTACCGCACCGATCACACCAACAACTGGCAGCCCGATCTCGATCACATCAAGAGTTTGATCACGAGCAGAACGCGGGTGCTCGTCGTCATCGATCCGAATAATCCGACCGGCGCGATCTATCCGGACTCGATGCGCCGGTCGTTGATCCAGATTGCGGAGGCCAACGGCCTGGTGATTCTCGCCGACGAAGTGTACGGCGACCTCTCGTACGACGGGCCGGTGACGCCGATGGCGGCGCTGGCCAACGATGCCGCGATCATTTCGTATTCGAGCCTGTCGAAGGCCTATCTCGCGCCCGGCTGGCGCGCGGGTTGGATGGCGGTGGGCGCCACACCCCGGCTCGACGGCGCGCTGGCCGCCATCAAGAAACTCGCTGATGGCAGGCTGTGCAGTCCGGCTCCGATGCAGTATGCGGTCACAGCCGCGCTGACCGGCGACCGTTCGCACCAGCAGACGTTTCGGAAGCAGCTGCGTGAGCGCGCCGAGCTCACGGCTGCTCGGATGAACGCCATACCCGGCATGTCGTGTGTGGCGCCGCGAAGCGCGTTCTACGCCATGCCGAAAATAGAGTTGCCGCCAGGCCGGACCGACGTCGACTACGTGCTCGGACTTCTGAGAACCAAGGGCGTTCTCTGCGTGTACGGATCCGGCTTCGGCACTGATCCCAAGGACGGATTCTTCCGGATCGTGTTCCTCGCTTCTCCGCGTGAGCTCGACGCGATCTACGACGATGTCGACGATTTCACCAGAGCCTTTCGATCCGCGTAGTCTGATTCGCCACGCCCTGGTCGGCCTCGCGATCACGGTCGTCGCGTTGTGGACGCTGTATCTGATCCGCGGAACGCTGCTGCTGTTTTATGTCTGCGTCCTGTTTGCCACCGGCCTGTCGCCCCTGGTGCGCTACATCGAGCGGCGGCGCGGCCATCGGCGGCGGCGCGTGCCTCGGCCCGTGGCGATCCTGATGGTCTACGGCGCCGTGCTCGGCACCATCGGCGGCGTTGCGGCCATGATCGTGCGGCCGCTCGTCCAACAGTCGCAGCAGTTCTGGAAGGAGCTGCCGAACCTGCTCGATCAGATCCAGCGCCGGTTGATGTCGTGGGGCCTGACCTCACCCGACACTTCGCTGAGGGAGCTCATTCAGCAGGCCCCCGGCAGCGTCGATGCCGTGACGATGTTGGTCGGTACGCTCTGGGGCTTCGTTGGCGGCCTGTTCGGATTCATCACGGTCCTGTTGCTCACGTTCTATTTGCTGGTTGAGTCACAAGGCATCTTCGACTTTCTGGTGCGGCTGGTGCCGAGAGGACGCCGGCAGAAGGTCGCGGAAGTCAGCGCGATGGTCACGACCAAAGTCAGCGCGTGGCTCGGCGGTCAGCTGGTGCTCGGCTTCATCATTGCCGCCACCACCGCGATCGGGTTGGCGGTGATGGGCGTGCCGTACTTCTATGTCCTGGCGCTCATCGCCGGCATCGGCGAGATGATTCCCATCGTCGGCCCGATCGTCTCGGCGATTCCCGCCGTCGCCGTGGCCTTCACCGTGTCGCCAGGCCTGGCGCTGGCCGTGACGCTGTTCTTCCTCGCGCAGCAGCAACTCGAGAACGCCATTCTGGTGCCCCGGATCGTGGGGCAAAGTGTCGGCCTTGGCGCGGTGACCGTCATCACCTCGCTCATCGTCGGCGGCGAGCTGCTCGGCATTGTTGGCGCGCTGCTGGCGGTGCCGACGGCCGCGATCGTGAAGATTCTGATCGAACAACTGTATCTCGTGGAGAAAGAAGCGAATCTCGACGAGAACCGCGCTTGAGGTCTATCTCAGCGCCGGCGGCAGCCATCTTCTATTCCGGGCTGGCCGTTGTCCTGACATGGCCGCTCGTGTTCGGTATCGCTGGCGATGTGCCGGGCGATCTGGGCGACTCGCTGCTGAACATGTGGATCCTCGCGTGGGGCGCCGAACATCTGCCTCGCGTGCTCGCCGGCGCCATGTCGTGGGGCGAATTCTGGAACGCCAACATCTTTCATCCCGAGCCGTTGTCGCTGGCCCTGTCGGAGCACCTCTTTGGCCAGGTCCTGCAGATCCTGCCGATCTACTGGCTCACCGGGAACATCATCCTCTGCTACAACCTGCTGTTCGTTACCTCCTTCGCGCTGTCGGCTTTCGGCGTCTATCTGCTCGTTCGCGATCTGACCGGTAACCCGCGGGCCGCGTTCATCGCCGGCCTCATCTATGGATTCCTGCCGTACCGGATCGCGTCGGTGCCGCACCTGCAAGTGCTCAGCTCGCAGTGGATGCCGTTTGCTCTGTATGGCCTGAATCGTTTTGTCACCACTGGGTCGAAGAAAGCTCTGGCTGGCGGCACGGCCGCGCTCGTGATGCAGAACTGGTCGTGCGGCTACTACCTTCTCTACTTCGCACCTTTCGTGGCGCTGTTCGTTTTGCACCGCATGTGGACCGAAGGTGTATGGCGCGACGTGAAGGTCTGGACGGCCTTGACGGCAAGCGCGGCGGCCACCGTCGCCTTGACGTTGCCGTTCCTGCTCCCGTACCGGGACGTGCAACAGCGATTCGGTCTCGAGCGGTCGCTGGGAGAGGTCGTCAACTTTTCCGCCAATGTCTGGTCCTACGTCACCGCGTCGCAGAACATCTGGTTGTGGGGACGAGTGCTACGATTCTACGAACGCCCCGAAGGTGAAGCGTTCCTCGGTTTCATCCCCTGGCTGTTGGCCTTCGTCGCGCTGGCAGCCGTGCTCGCGCAGACGCGATCGCCGCAACCCGACGCGCCGCGACTGCGCTGGCTCAAGATCCTGCTGTTGATCGTCGTCGTCACGCAGTCGATCGCGATGATCAGCGCCGTGATGTTCGGAGGCTTCGACCTCCGTGCGTTTGGCCTGCAGGTCCGCGCGCGCACGGTCAGCCGGCTGTTTGCGCAGTTTGCCATCGCCGCGGGAATGTTGCTGTACCTGTCGCCGCGGCTGCGCGGGCAGGCCGCGCGCCTGACCCGCGCGCCGGCGGTGTTCTGCCTCTTCGCTGCAGTGCTGGCGATGTGGCTGTCGCTCGGTCCCAGACCGGCCGCCGGCGACTCCATGGTGTCGGGCTTCGGCCTGTACGGTGTGCTCTACGAGTCTGTGCCCGGCTTCAACGGCTTGCGTGTACCTGCGCGCCTCGCCATGGTCGCCGGGCTGTTTCTCGCGATCCTCGCCGGATACGGCGCGACGATCGTGAATCCTGGTGACGTGTCGGTGCGCGTCCTGTGCTTTCTGATTGCACTCGAGGGCTTCGCGGTGCCAATCGAGATCAACCGTACCTGGGCCACGCAGCAGGCGATGCCTCCGGCGCGCGTGTTTCCCCATTCGAGCGCGCCGGAAGTGTATCGACGCATCGCGGCCCTTCCGCGAGGATCGGTGATCACTGAATTCCCTTTTGGCGACGGCGCCTGGGAGATTCGCTACACCTTCTACGCAGCAGCGCACTGGAAGCCGATCACCAACGGCTACAGCGGCGCCTTTCCGCCGCGCTACAAGGAGCGCGTCGCGCGGCTGATGCGTGTGGCGGCGAACCCCGACGCCGCGTGGCAAACATTGCGTGATTCCGGCACCACCCATGTCGTCGTCCATCCCAACGCGTTCGCGAAAGCGGAAGACGCCGACGCGATTGAGTCATGGCTGAAGTCTCACGGCGCGCGTGAGGTGGAGCGATTTGCCGATGGCGCTATGCTCTTTTCTGTAATCTCCTAACTGTCAACCGTCAACTCCATCATGAGAAACGATCCGCTCGCCTTCCTGGGGAACGAACTCGAGTCGCTGAAACAACAGGGCCTCTATCGCAAGCTCCGCATCCTCGAGGGACGACCCGAAGCGCACACCACGTTCGATCACCGATCGGTCGTCAACCTGTCGTCGAACAACTATCTCGGTCTCACGACGCATCCGAAGTTGATCAGCGCCGCAGCCGAGGCGGCGGAAAAATATGGCGTCGGTTCCGGCGCGGTGCGCACCATCTCGGGGACCCTGGCCATGCACATGGAGCTCGAGCAGCGCCTGGCGCGGTTCAAACACGTGGAATCCGTAGTCGTCTTCCAGAGCGGCTTCGCCGCCAACGCGGGAACAGTGGCCGCGGTGCTGACCAAAGACGACGTCGTGGTGTCGGACGAGTTGAATCACGCCAGCATCATCGACGGATGCCGGTTGAGCAGGGCGTCGATCAAGGTCTTCCCGCACAAGGACGTCGACGCCGCGCGCAAAATCCTGAAAGAGCTGCCGCCGGCGCAGCGCAAGCTGCTGATCACCGACGGCGTGTTTTCGATGGATGGCGATCTCGGCCGGGTGCCGGAGTTGTCCGCGCTCGCCGAGGAGTTCGGCGCCATCATGATGGTGGACGATGCGCACGCGAGCGGCGTGTTTGGCAAGAACGGCAGCGGCACCGTCGATCACTTCAAGTGTCACGGCCGCGTCGATATCCAGGTCGGCACGCTGTCGAAGGCCATCGGCGTGCTCGGCGGCTACGTGGCGGGCTCGCGCACGCTGATCGAGTTCCTGTATCACCGCGCCAGGCCGTTCCTGTTCTCCACGTCGCACCCGCCCGCTGTCACGGCCGCTTGTCTCGCGGCCCTCGACATCCTCGAAACCGAGCCGCAGTGGATTGAGCGGCTGTGGGACAACACCCGGTTCTTCAAGGCCGGCCTCGAGAAACTGGGCTTCAACACCGGCATGAGCGAGAGCCCGATTACGCCGGTGATTGTCGGCCAGGCGGCGACGGCGGCGAAGATGTCGGATACGTTGTTCAACCGCGGTGTGTTCGCGCAAAGCATCGGCTTCCCGACCGTGGCACGCGACAAGGCGCGTCTCCGCACCATCGTCGCGGCCACGCACACCACGGAAGACCTGCAGTACGCGCTGGATACGTTCGCGGCCGTCGGGCGGGAACTGGGAGTAATCTGAGACGTCTAACTCTTAACTGCCGACTGCTGACTGATGCCGCGTGAATTCATCTCGCGTTACACGGCGGATCTCACGTCCGACGACCTGGGGAAACTCTTCACCCGGGAGACGCCGGAGGCCTACCGGTTCTTTGCCCGCGGCATCAATACGGCGGAGCTCGAAGGCCTGCCCTGGTATCAGAAAGCAATCAAGTACGCGCAGGCGTTTTTCCTCGCGTTCACCATGCGCCTGTCGCCCGCGCGCCGGGTGATGTATGGCGTCGGGCTCGCCTGCTCCGTGATCGGTCTGCTCGAGCTGTTCAACGGATTCGGACTCATTCGCGTGCCGATTCCGATCGCGTTGTTCTTCGTCAACATCCGCGTGCCGGCGCCGCTCTTTGCCGACGGCACCTTGTGGCTGCTGCTCGGCTTCCTGGTGATGAATCTGCTGGTGTTGCTCGAGGTGGCCGATCGACTGTCGTTGAAACGCGACCTCGAAGTCGCGCGCGAAATCCAGAACGCGATGCTGCCCAATGGCACGTGGTCGGGACCGAGCGTGGAAGCGTTCGGTCTCACGAAGCCGGCCAACACCGTCGGCGGCGACTTCTACGACATCCTGCCGCGGCCCGATGGCACCGTACTCGTCGCCCTTGGCGATGTGGCAGGCAAGGCCAGTCCCGCGGCACTCCTCATGGCGTTGTTGCTGGCGATGCTGCGCACGCTCGTGGACGAAGAACTGCCGTTGCCCGTGCTCGTGCAGCGGCTGAACCTGCAGGTCACGCGGCACGCGCCGCCATCGCGCTTCATCACGCTGTTCCTGGCGTCGTTCGATCCGGCCAGCGGCCGCCTGCAGTTCGTCAACGCCGGCCAGACACCACCATTGCTGCGGCGGCAGAACGGATCGATCGAACGGTTGATGAGCGGCGGAGTGGCGCTTGGCATGTTCGCCGGCAGCACCTATGACGCCGGCGAAGTGCAGATGAACCCTGGCGACGCGCTGGTGGCGTACAGCGACGGCATTACCGAAGCGGAAAGCCCCGACGGCCAGGTGTTCGACGAAGCCGGCCTGGAACGCACACTTGCCTTGTATGCAGGCGCTTATCAGAAATCCGCTGCGGCCGAGCTGGGCCGGGCGGTTTTTGACGCGGTCGAACGGCACCGCAGGGATCAGCGCCTCGCCGACGACCTCACCGTTCTCGTATTGAGCCGACTAGCTTAATTCGTCACAGCGGGGTCTAATGAGGGCGACCGGCCGCCTGAAGGCGGCCTCTGCGCGCCCTGAAATGCCTGTAATTCTGTTCCTTCTCCTCGCGCTGTCGCCCACAACCGCGCTCGCGGAACAACTACCAGTGCGCCCCGGACTCGACCCCGAAGAACTGTCGATCCAGGCCTTCCTGCAAGCCGTCGAGACGTCGATTTCGACGATGGATCGCGCGCGATGGCTCGAGCTGTTGTCGGCAACCGCCGACCGCGAGCTGGCCACCGAATTCTTCGACACCATGGTCCCGCGCGGCATCACGCGCGTCGTCGTCAAAGAACGAGATCGATCGGCGCTGCAGGGCGCGCTTCCCGGAGAAGGCTTTCGGCTGGTGGTGGAGGTCTTCATCGAGACCGGGCCGCGCGGCCGCATTGCCACGTGGCGACTCGACATCCGCCGTCCGCGCGGCGACGACCTCGGCGCGCAACCGTGGCGCATCCTCTCGCAGGATCGGCTCGCCTCGATCGAGGGCCTGCATCGCCTCGCCTTGAGCCCCGACAAGCAGTTTGCCGCGCGCAATCTCGTGCTGCGCGCGATCGACTTCGAGTTGCGAATGCCGGCCGGTGAAGTGTTCGTCTCGGAAACACCCGATGGGACGACCGCGCTGGTGCTGGTGGGCGACGGCACCATGGTGTTCCAGCCGGCGCCGACGGAGGAGAAGGGTCAGCTGCGGCTCTTTGCCGGAACCGAGGCGCTGGAAACCGCGTTCACGTCCGCCTTCGTCCGCATCAACCCGTTCGAGTTCGAGCAGCGAATCGCCAGGGAGATGCTCGAGCCGGTGGCGCTCGACAGCCGCCAGTACCGCCGCGGCCTCGAAGTGTTCGACGACAACCTGCCCAAGTCGTTCAACCTCGATCTCAGCGACTTGAGCCGCGACGTCTGGTCGTTGCTGCCGCAATTCGGCGACTTCGTGGCCGAGGTACGGACACGCCGCTTCGACGCGCTCACCTACGCGCGCTCGGGCGGCGAGGCCGAGGACGTGACGCTGTTCCAGCGCGAGCGAAAGCGGAACATCGCGGCCTACGCGTCAGCACAGAAACTTCAGGTGCGCGGCCGCTTCTTCAACGAAGACGACCTCGTCGACTACGACGTCGTCGACTACGACATCGATGCGTCGTTCTATCCCGATCGCGGATGGATGGAGGGCAGCACGCGGCTCAGAATCCGCGTCAAGGCGCATTCGATTGGCGTGCTGACGCTTCGGTTCGCGGAGACGTTGAACGTCTCGTCGGTGATGAGCGACGAATTCGGCCGGATGCTGTTTCTCCGCGTGCGCAATCAGAACAGCATCCTGGTGAACCTGCCGCAGCCAGTGGCGCGCGATTTTCCGATGACGCTGACCATCGCGTATTCCGGCCGCCTCGAACGGCAGCGCATCCAGGACGAGTCGCTTTCAAGTGGCGAGTCGCTCTCAAGTGGTGACGAACCTTTAGGTTCGTCGATCGCCGCGCAGCGCCAGCAGGAAAGCGATCTCCCCTTCGTGCCGGCGGAACCCAAATGGCTCTTCAGCAACCGCAACTACTGGTATCCGCAGAACCAGACCACCGACTACGCCACCGCGCGCGTCAGGCTGACCGTGCCCCTCGAGTACTACGTCGTGTCGTCCGGCATTCTGGAGGCCGGGTCGCCGGCGCCGGCACCGTCCGCGCCGGTGGAAGGCACCTCACGCGTCATCGCCAGAGCGTCGTATACGTTCGCCACGCCGCAGCCGGTGCGGTATCTCGCCTTCCTGGTCAGCAAGATGTCGCGCGTCGACTCGGCGACCGTGGCGCTCGACATCGAGGTGAAGAAGCCGGAAGCCCCCGACATGCGCGGCACCGAAAACCTGCAGCAACAGATCTACCGGCTCAACCAGATCACAACGGCGACGCCTCCCGTCGGCGGCCGCAACACGCTGCAACTGTCGGTGGATGCGAACCGGCGTCAGGAGGCGCGCAGCCGCGAGGCGATCGGCACCGCCGCCGAGATCCTGCGATTGTATGCGTCGCTGATCGGGGATGCGCCGTACGGGGCGCTCACGCTTGCGATGGTCGAAGACGAATTCCCCGGCGGCCACGCGCCGGGATACTTTGCGATGATCAACAACCCGCCTCCGGTGTCGCCGCATAACTGGCGCAACGACCCGGCCGCGTTCCAGGGATTCCCGGAGTTCTTTCTCGCGCACGAACTGGCGCACCAGTGGTTCGGCCAGGCCGTGGGGTGGAAGAACTATCACGAGCAGTGGCTCAGCGAAGGCTTCGCGCAGTACCTCGCGGCGCTGTTTGCGCGGGAGCGGCGCGGCGAGGCAGCATTTCGCGACGTGCTGCGCCAGTTCCGGCGCTGGGCCATCGAGGATTCCAACCAGGGCCCGGTGTATCTCGGCTATCGCCTCGGCCATATCAAGGGTGAGAGCCGCGTGTTCCGCGCGCTGGTCTACAACAAGGGCGCCGCGGTGCTGCACATGCTGCGCCGGTTGGTGGGCGACGAGCCGTTTTTCGCCGGCTTGCGTCAGTTTTATGCCGGCAACCGTTTCCAGAAAGCGGGCACGGATGACCTGCGCCAGTCGATGGAAGCGGCGAGCAAACAGGATCTCAATCGCTTCTTCGAGCGTTGGATTTACGACAACGCGATTCCCCGTTTGCGCTTCAGTTCCTCGATCGAAGGACAGAAGCTGATCGTGCGAATCGATCAAAGCGGCGATGTCTTCGACATTCCCGTCACGGTGGGGGTCACCTACACCGACGGCAAGACCGCTGAATTCCTCGTCAAAGTCACCTCGGCGTCAACCGAGGCCCGGTTTCCACTCACCGGCGCCGTTCGTTCGGTGGAGCCCAATGTGGATGACGCGGCAATAGCCCACTTCGACCGCCGCTGAACGGCCTTCCGGGAGCGACGGTTTCAGCCATCGCGCCGCGAGCGCAGGCCTGCGGTCAGCGGTTACTGGCCGTTCCTCAGCAGCGCGGCCAGATTTTCGGACGCCGCGCGCCATGCCGGCGCGAAGAGCGCGGCGCTTGAAACTGTCATCAGGACCAGCGATACCGCCACCCGAGTGGACAAATCTCCGGCCGAGACGCCGCGAAGCTCCGAGGCAAGCATCGCCGCGATCGGCACGGCGGCCATCCATCCGAGCAGCAGGCCGCCGCCCACTGCCAGGACGCCGCGCCGTGCCAGCAGCGCGGCCACCGACGCGCGGTTGGCGCCAAGCGCCACACGCAGCGCCGCTTCGCGCTGACGCAGTTGCGCGATCCACGCGCTGACGGCGTAGAGACCAATCATCGCGACGGCGATCGCCATCGCCGCAGTCGCGCCGAGGGCGCGCGCCAGCAGGCGCGGGCGCAAACCGTCGGCCTGGACGATGGCGTCGAGGCTGTTGACCGATCCCAACGGCAGTTCGGGATTCATCTCGCGGACCACGCGCGCCACCGCGGGCGCCGCGTCGAGCGGACGGCCGGCGGTCCTGAGCTGGAGAAACGCGTTACTAGCCAGCGGCTGCTGCTGGAACGCCACGAACAATTGCGGCGGCGTCGGCTGCATCACGCTCTGCCGGATGTCGTCGACGACGCCGATCACCGTGTAGGGGCCAAAGCCCCGGCCCGGCTCAGGCGAGAAGCGGACGCGGAAGGTGCGGCCCAGCGGCGACGCCTCGCCCCACACCGCGAGCGCCAGCGCCTGACCAACCACCGCGACGCGATCGCGGCCGTCGCGATCAGCCGCCGCAATCAGCCGGCCCTCGCGCAGCCGTAGCTGCAACGCCTCGAAATAGCCGGCGTCGACGCCCTGCATGGCCGCGCTCACCGGTTCGGCCGCAGCGTCGGCCTGCACCAACACGGCGGGGCCGACGCGGAAGGGCAGCCAGCCAGTGATTCCAGCCCGGGTGATCTCCGGCAAGCGATCGAGCCGCTCCACCAGTTCCCGGAAGAACTCGCGGCGATCGTTCAACGACGGATAGGCGGCCTCGTTCAGTGTCAGATTCGCGCTCAGCACGCCGGCCGGCCGGAAGCCGAGATCGAGGCCACCCAGATGCCAGGCGGTCCTGATCATCAGCGCGGCGCCGACAAGCAGGCAGAACGCCACCGCCGTCTGCGCCGTGACGATGACCTGGTGAACGGCGAGGCGGGCGCGCGGCTCGGTAGCTGGCAGCCCTCCGGCCAGCGCGGCCGGGACGCTGGTGGCGAGCGAAGCGGCGAACATGATCGTGGCGAGCAGCATGCCTGCCAGCACCACAGAGGCGGCCACGGCGCCGGGGATCACGGTGGGGCCCGCGAGAAGGCCGCCCGGAACGAGACGCCCGAAGTAGCCTTCCACGGCGGGAGCGCCGGCGCGCAGCAGCAGCTGCGCGATCAGCACCGCGAGGATCGCCGCGGCCGCCCCGCAAGCTGCGCCCTCGGCAAGCGCCAGCCTGAGCGTGTCGCCGCGGCCCGCGCCGAGCGCTGATCGCACGGCCATCTCTCGCTGGCGCGCCACGCCGCGCGACATTTGCAGGAACGCCAGATTGGCCAGAGTGACCGCCGCCAGCAGGAACACACCCCATCCGGTGGCGGCCAGCATCGGCCGCATGCGTTCCACGTGCGCGGCGTGCGCGGCGCGAACCACCACGCTCCAATCGGTGCCGACCGACGGAACGTGCTGCCGGACGAGAGCCGTCAATCTCGCGGCGGCTTCCCCCGCGGTCACCCCTGGGCGCAGGCGTACCAGCCACGGCGCGCGCGGCCGCCGAATGGGGAGCACCAAACCGGTGCGTTCCTCGACGTGCCAGAACCGCGGCGGCAACACGCCGACAATCGTGAACGTCTCGGGCTCTCCCTGGCGAATGGTGGCGCGAATCGTGATCGCTTGGCCGATGACGTCGGCGCGTCCGCCGAAGTGCTCGCGCCACACGTCGTGGCCGATGAGCACTAGCGGCGCGCCGGCCGACGCCTCATCTGGCGTGAATGCACGGCCAAGCTCCGGCCGAACGGCGAACATGGCAAAGACGTCGGCGCTGATCCACCGCCCGTCAGTGGTGAATGGCACGCCGCCGCCGAGTACGGTGAACGAATCGGGATCGGATACCACCGCCAGCTCGGCAAAGGCGGTCACGGAGGCGGCATCCACCGACATCAGTTCGCGCGGCGACGGTCCGTTTTGCCGCGGATAGTCCACGGCGACGAGACGATCGGCCGCCGGATACGGAAGTGGCCGCCAGAGGTAGGAGGCCGTCACCTCGACTGCCGCCGCGGTCACGCCAGCGATGATCGCCAGCACGCCGACGAGCGTCGAAGCCGCTCCGCGCTGCCGGGCGAGCAGGCGGACAGCCGCGCGGAGATCGTCGGCCGTCATCGATCACGGTTCCTTTCGTTCGAAGACGGCTACCAGTGTGGCTTCGGCCAGCACATGGCCATTCACGGCCGCGAGCACGTCGGCTCTGGTGGCCCCTTCGGCCAGTGTCAGCTCGGTGCCGACCGCGTAGAGTGTGAAGCGGTAGTGGTGCACGCCGGTCGCGGCGAACGGACGCGGCGGCAGGTAGCCGAGCCATTTCATCGCGTTCCGGCCGAGGCGCGCGCCGGCGATCGGCGCGGGGTGCGTCTTGGCGGCTTTGTTCGGCGGTGTCGCCGGCAGGCTCGCGGCCGTCGCGGGAATGTTGTAGATCAGCCAGTGCACCGAAAGGCTTGCGAGCGGCGCGTCGGTGTCTTCCACGATCAGCACGAACTGCCGCGTCCCCTTCGGCGCGCCAGTCCACGCCAGAGGCGGTGAGGTGAAGGCGCCATACCCGGTGTATTCGACCGGCAGCGGCCCGTTGTTCGCAAATGCCGGACTCGACAACGTCAGCGTGCCGGGCTGAGCCGCCGTCAGCCACATCAGCAGCAGCGAGAGTCGGGCCATGTCGAGGGCTCAGACGGCACACGCTGTCCAAAGGTTGATGTATTCTCTCGGGCTGCTGGCGTCTGGTCCTGAGTTGCCGGCTACTAGTACAATCGCGGAAATATGGATCTCGTCACGCTCACGATAGACGGCCGTCAGCTGTCTGTCCCGAAGGGCACTTCGGTCCTTCGCGCCGCCATCGAGGCCGGCATCCAGGTTCCGTACTACTGCTACCACCCCGGCCTCGGCATCGACGCGTCGTGCCGCGTCTGCCTGGTGAAGATCGAGAAGATGCCAAAGCTGCAGACGTCGTGCTCGACGCCGGTGGCTGAAGGCATGGTGGTGCACACCCAGGACGCCGAGTCGGTCGAAGGCCGCAAGGGCGTATTCGAGTTCCTCCTCATCAACCACCCGCTCGACTGCCCGGTGTGCGACAAGGGCGGCGAATGCCCGCTGCAGGATTTTTCCTACGCGTTCGGCAACGACGAGAGCCGCATGGACTTTCCGCGCCGGACCTTCGACGGCGAGGGCGTCAAGGCCGATGTCGACTTCGGTCCGACGCTGATGCTCAACCGCAACCGCTGCATCCTCTGCACGCGCTGCATTCGCTTCATGTCGGAAGTGGACGGCGACGCGCAGATCGGCACCATCAGTCGCGGCAACGGCAGCGAGATTGCGACCTTCAACGAACAAGGCGTGCACTCGCTCCTCTCGGGCAACTTGATGGACGTGTGCCCGGTGGGCGCGATTACCACCAGGCAGTATCGCTTCCGCTCGCGGCCGTGGGACAACCCGCATGCCGTGGATACCACCTGTACGCTGTGCGCGAGGGGCTGCAGCACCACCGCGTGGCTGAAGGCCAAACCGGAATGGGCGAAGGGCGCGCGCCTCGCGCGCATGACCCCGCGCTACAACCCGAATGTGAATGACTACTGGATGTGCGACATCGGCCGTTTCCAGTACTTGTGGGTCGAAGGCGAGAATCGTCTCCGCCGGCCCACGCTCAATACCAAGCAGGGCGTGCAGCAGGGCGTGACGTGGAAGGACGCGCTGATGCGCGTCCGCGATCTGCTGAACGCCGCGGGGCGCAAGGATCCGGCGTCGGTGCGCTTCCTGGCCTCGGCTCACGGTTCGCACGAAGAGTTTTATCTGCTCAAGCGGCTCGCCGAGGATCTCAAGGGCGACGGCAGCGCCTCGCACGTGCACGTGGCGTGGCGCCGCACAGAAAAACCGCAGCCGACCACCACAAAGTTCCGGGTGCCGGCCGTGGATGCGCCAAATGTCAGCGGTGCGAAAGATCTCGGCCTTGGCGCGGTGGCCACTGCCGAAGGCGACGCCGACCTTGCCGGGCTGAGAGGCGCCATCGATCAGGGCCGGGTCGGGGTGCTCTACGTGCTCGACCCGGGTCCCGACGGGTCGATGGGCGACGTGTCGTGGATCGTCGACGCCCGCAAGAGCGGGCGCTTGCCGGTGCTGATTTTCGAGGGCGTGCTGCAGACCGATCTGGCAAAGGTCGCCGACGTTGTGCTGCCGGGGGCGGCATGGGTGGAGAAAGACGCCACCTATACGAGCGCCAGCGGGCTGGTGCAGGCGGCATCGAAAGCCATCAACGCGCCTGGCGAAGCTGTGGAAGACTGGCAGATTCTGACGAGCGTGGCCGCCTCCCTCGGACTGCCCTACACCTACACCACTTCGCAGCAGGTGCGCGCCGACGTGGCCAGGCACCTGGCGGGGCGGCCGGAATACGCCAGCCTTGGCGAACAGGCCTTCAACCAGGTGATGACGGCGGAGAATTGGCTGAAGACCAGCAACCCGATGGAACGGTGGAAGTGGGACACCATGTTCCGCGACCTCCCCCCGGTGAAGGGCCACAACGTGCAGATGGAGCAGATGTCGCAGCCAACCGTCATTCCGCTCCGGCTCGTAACGGAAGAAATCTCGCGCGCATCGGAGTAGTGATGCTGTTGGCCTGTTCGCCCGTTCGCCCGTTGGCCTGATATGGAAAACGTCACACTCTTTGGTGCGTTCGTGGCGGGGGTCGTCAGCTTCATCTCGCCCTGCGTGCTGCCGTTGATTCCCGGCTATCTCTCCTTTATCTCAGGCGTGTCGCTCGAGGAAATGCGCGGCATGCCCGTGGCGGCCGCCGGCGGCGGCGCCTCAGCGCTTGCTGTGCCTGCCGCGGCCGCGACTGGCGTCTCCGATGCCGCCAAGCGGCAGGTCATCATTACCTCGCTGTTCTTCGTCCTCGGCTTCTCGATGGTGTTCGTGGCGCTCGGCGCCTCGGCGAGCGTGCTCGGCCAGTTCCTGATGGAACGCCTGACGATCCTCGGCAAAATCGCCGGCGTCCTGCTGATCATTTTCGGCCTTCACACGATAGGCGTGTTCAAGATCTCCTGGCTGCTGCAGGAGAAACGCGTGCACGTGCAGTCGAAGCCGGCCGGCATGGTAGGCGCCATGGTAGTGGGCATCTCGTTCGCCTTCGGCTGGACGCCGTGCATCGGCCCGATTCTGTCGGCCATCCTGCTCGTTGCCGCTCAGCAGGAGTCGGTGAACCAGGGCATCGTGCTGCTGTCGGTCTACTCGCTCGGCCTCGCGATTCCGTTCCTGCTCACCGCGTTGGCGATCAACCAGTTCTTCGTCGCCTTCAAGAAAATCCGCCGTCACTATCACACCATCGAGATCGTGTCGGGTCTGCTGATGATCGTCATCGGCGTCCTCATCTTCACCAACCGATTCACGATCATCGCGCAGTGGCTGACGCCGTATCTGCCCGTGCTCTAATCCCCGATCCGCAATCCGCAATAAATCAGAAATCTGAGATCCGAAATCTGAAATCGCGTTATTCTGTCCTCCGATGTTCAGTAAGCCGGTTCGTTTCGGATTGCTGATAGTCGGTCTCTTCATCACGGCCGCCCTGATCTACCGGGCGGTTGTCGATGAAGCCTCCCTCGGACGCGCCTATCGCGAAGCCGCTGCACACAGTCGCGCTGCCACGCAGGCCCTCCAGGCCCTGCACGACCTGCGCGCGTCGCTCCATGCCTACGTCGCGCCCGGGCAGGGCGTGCCGTTCTGGTCCCGGCGAGCCCAGGACTCCATCAACACCCTCAGAGAGCAACTCGCCGCGCTCGAGGCGGCGCTGACGCCCCACGGTCAGTCCGTAAAGGTGGCGCTCGACGCCGTCGAGCAACTCGCCGCCGCTGAACGGCGGACGCGCGACCATGCCCGCCGCGGCGAAACGCTGCTCGCCGGCGATGTGGTCTTCAACGAACTTCGTGACGTGACGGCGGCCGCGATCGAGCAGGTTCACCAGGCCCACGGCAGGCTCGATGCCGCCAGCGACGCGCGAACGTCGGCGCTGCGCAATGAGCAGGGCATGCTTGCGGCTGCCGGCGTCGTCGTATGGGTCCTCATCGCCGGGCTCCTCGTCGTGCCGACGCCGCCGCTTCCAGATAAGAAGCCGGAAGAGTGGCGCCAGGAGCTCGCAACAGCCATCAAGAAGCCGATTCCGAGAGAGCCCGGGCAAACGGCAGCTGCGGCCGCGACACCGAGTGCACCTGTCGCGCCCGTGGCGCCGATGCCGCCGGGAGTCGCAGTCAAGGCCATCAATGACGTGGCCGAAATCTGCGCCGACCTTTCGACGCTGTCGGATGTCGGCGCCTTATCCGGTGCGCTGGAGCGCGCCGCCGGTGTTCTGGATGCGGGCGGCGTCATTGTGTGGCTGGCCTCCAACGATGGGGCATCCCTTGCGCCCGTGGCCAGCTTCGGTTTCGACCAGAAACTGGTCTCGCGCATCGGTCGTATCCCCCGCGACAGCGCGAATCTCACGGCCGCTGCGTACCGCGAAAACGTCTCGCGCGTCAGCGCGGCGACGCCCGAGGCGCCGTCAGCCCTGGCCGTGGCGCTGTGCGGTCCCAGCGGAACGGTGGGCGTGCTGTCGGTTGAATTGAAACCCGGCGTGGCGGCCGACGAGGGCCGCGTCGCTCTCGCCTCCATCATCGCCGCTCAGCTCGCAACGCTGGCAGCCCCGCTGCCGTCGGCTGCGCCGATGACACCGGCACCTAAGGCACCCAAAGGACCCAAAGCACCTGAGGCACCCAGGTCAGCCGCAGTATGACGGTCGTTCTGGCTGAAGACGACCCCGATATCCAGCTGGTGGCGAGGCTGGCGCTGAAACGCGCCGGCTTCACGGTGACCGTGGTTTCAAACGGCCAGGAGGCCCTTACGACCATTCGCCAGCAGCCTCCTGATGTGGTGCTGCTCGACTGGATGATGCCGGAGCTCGACGGCCTGGAAACCTGCCGCCAGCTCAAGGCCGATCCGCAGACGGCGAATATCCCCGTCATTTTTCTCACCGCGAAATCGCAGGAAGCTGAAATCCAGCGCGGCCTCAGCCTTGGCGCTTCCGGGTACGTCACCAAACCCTTCGACGCACTGACGCTCGGCCAGCAGGTCAAAGAGATCGTCGAGCAATCGTGAAGATCCGCACTCGCGTCTTCGTCGGCCTCTGGCTGATTGCGACGCTGGTGATCGGCGCGCTTGGTTTTTTTCTGGCCGCCGTCACAATCGCGCAAGGGATGGACGCCGAGCGCCTCCGCATCACGCAGGGACTCACCGTCCACAGCCAGTTGTGGCGGGCGGTCCTCGAGAGCAAGCACCGCTACGAGAACTTCGCCATCACCCGGCTGTCGGAAGATCGTCAGCGCATCGAGCAGAATCGCGCGGCGGTCGATGACTATCTCGCGCACCTCGAGTCGCTGTTGCAGGACCCGGATCAACGCAGCCGCCATGCCGAGTTGCGAGGGGAGATCAATACCTGGCGGGCCGCCTGGGATCAGAAGCTCGCCGGCACGCAGTCGTGGAGCCCCCACGGGCTGGTGGTGGAGAGCGACGCCGTCTTTGCCAGCATCCAGTCCCGGCTGGCATCGTTCGACGACGCGCAGCGGCAAATCTGGGACGCAGCGAATCAACAACTGCTGGCGCGTCGCCGGCTCTTCTTCGGCATCATTTCGCTGTGGGCGGTCGTCGGTCTCGGGGTGCTGGCTTTCATGACCTCTTCCGCGCGGCGCGCCATTCTCGATCCGCTCACGCAACTGACATGGTCGGCGCACCGCATCGAACAGGGCGACCTCACCGCGGCCGAGCAAACCCTCCGCCGGGACGAGATCGGCATGCTGATCAACTCGTTCGCCCGCATGGTGCTGGCCATCCAGTCGCGCGAACGGGAGCTCGCGCGGGCCCTGAACGATTCACGCGAGCTGGCGGCCGTGACCAACGAGTCGCGCCGCCGTGTCGAGGCCGCGCATGCCGACCTGCTGGCGATGTTGGAGACGGTGCCGGCGGCGCTGATGATCTTCGAACTCGATGGCAGCGTCCGCTTGAGGAATCGCGCCGCTACGGAAGTGCTCGGCATCGAGCCGACGAATCCTGAGCTGCGCCGCAATTATTGGAGCCGGTTCAAGCGAGTGGCCACGGACGGAACGGAGTTGGCGCCGCACCAGTGGGTGTCGGCCCGGGCGCTGCGCGGCGAGACCGTCAGCAACCATGAGCTCGAGATTCACCATCCCGACGGGCGCGTCTATCCGATCATCGCCAGCGGCGCGCCGCTGAAGAACGAGCTCGGCCACGTCACCGGCGCGGTGGTGGCATTCCAGGACATTTCCCACATGCGCGAAGTCGATCGCATGAAGGAGGAGTTCGTCTCGATCGTCAGCCACGAGTTGCGCACCCCGCTGACGTCGATCCGTGGATCGATCCAGCTCGTGCTCGGCG
>Ga0187893_10000781_pt1 | contig 80998 bp, 67 predicted proteins | sample MA1701074metaG_FD_139574 | JGI IMG/M metagenome (GOLD analysis project Ga0187893, IMG submission 139574) | White microbial mat communities from a basaltic lava cave in the Kipuka Kanohina Cave System on the Island of Hawaii, USA - MA170107-4 metaG ... | reverse complement strand
TGCGACGAGCGTGCCCGACGGCGCATACAGACTCACGGACAAATTCGCAAAGCTGGGACTAAGCTCATCGACACCAACGCGCACACGTTCGGTCGAATTGCCTGTGAACGTGTACGGATCCAGCTTTCCAGGCTGGATATTGCCAGTAAGAGTCTGACCACATGAGATAGTCGTTCCGGCTTGGGTCACCGTAAATGTCTTTCCCCCTATAATCAACGTTCCAGTGCGCGAACTTGGGCCAGTGTTGGCTGCCACTGAGTAGCGCACCGTTCCATTGCCACTGCCGCTGGTGCCAGAAGTGACAACGATCCAACTATCATTGCTTACTCCTGTCCAGTCACACCTGCTGTCGATTGTTGTAACGGCGACACTGCCGCTTCCGCCTCCTGAAGAGAATTGTTGACTGACGGGCGTAAGGGAATAAGTGCAACGTACCACTTCGGCCTTTGCGACTGAGTTCTCATCAACTGTGGGTGGGATGCTAGGACTGCCGAGCAGTATTGGTGGACTAAACCCGTTTGGAATCAGGTAGGCAACAATTCCCGTTGCAGTTTGATCGATCCCGCCCGTGGTAATGTCGCAGGACCAACTACCATCGTTCAAAATAGCTGTAAGCGGTTGATTGGCGAATGGCTTAACCCACCACCCACTACCGACTTTAATGTAAACTACAATCCGAAAATCACCAGGCCTTACACGGCAAACCTGCCCTTTGAGATTCTCAAAGCTGCCATATGGCGGCACGTGAGTGAACCTCAGCGTGGGGGCGTTCGGTTCGCAGGTGATCACATCGCCACTCCAATTGTCAGGAATCGTCATGCCATCGAAAACCCTCTGCATGCCGGGCTTCAGAATCCCATTCTTGTCCCATATTCCCCAGCGGGAGCCTTGAGGACCCTCATAACGTGCTTTCCAACTCTCGTCGAACGATTCAAAGTAAAAATAAGGCACGTTGTTGGCTCGCGCCCAAGAAACAAAGTTTAGAAAAAAGAAGCTGGCGTTTTCCGGTGAAGGGACTGCTGCGCCTTGAGAATCTCCCCCGCTGGGCCAACCTGATTCTGAAACGATAACAGCCTTAGCACCGGCGGCTCTCTTTAATTCCAAGTATCGACTGTGAAGGGCGCCCATGGCGAGATCAATCCTTGTTCCCTCCCAGTAAGGGTAAAAGTTTGCCATTACAACATCAACGTTTGAGATGATATTGGGATGGCTAAGCAGCTGACCATAGACGTCTGCGGTTGTTACCGGAATTCCCGCGGGGATGGCTTGTTTGACGCGGTTGACGTAGCGAATGAGTTGATCTTCAGTAAGGTCTCCCCTTAATAATACTTCACTGCCTACTATTGCCATATCACACTGACCCAGTTGGCAGATGCTGATCAGGTTAGAGATCTGTTGTTCGTTAGAGGCCATATTGCGTCCAAGCCATGCGCCGATTGCGGTTTTCAACCCAAGACTTCGCGCAATGAGCCCGGCTTTCTCCAACCCATTGGCAGTTCCAAAGGTTCGTATCCAATGTGTGTAAGGCGCAATGATCTCCATCCGGTTGCGGAGTTGCTGCTCAGTTACATGAGACCCAAGGTTAGGGTCTTGACCGTCAATGTATGGGCTGAAGTTCTGCCCATAGGTCTTGTAGTTGACGGTCTGACCGCGGACCGGAATCCAATTTGAGCAAACTACAGTTACCAGTGCCAGAGCAACCAGCAACCATTCGAAGCTCTTCCTTATTTCCGTGTGAAGACTCACAAAACCTCCGCATCGAGTGAGGCAACCGCACCGACAGCATTACTTTCCAGAGAACTCCAGGATGGGCGCCTTGGACATGTTAACTTCTATGATTCCCGGTTTCTCTCCATTCTATGACTCCCGGTTTCTCTCCATCAGGAAAAACCGACCTCACTTCGACGTTTCAACATCCCACAGGGTTGGCTTCTGTTCTAAGCGGTCGCCCACTCGGCAGCTGTTTCAGATTAGCCGCCGTAACGCGTATTTCTCAAAGGCACTCTTTGTAACGGCAACTCGCCGGTGATTAAGCCATTCATAGAGGAATAGCTGTAAGCCGCGTGACAAGCGGCCCAGAACTGAACTGCAAGTACTTTGGCAGTTGGCAGCGCAATCAATGCGGTCCAACTCTGAATGCGCAGAAAGCCCGCGCAGTATAAAAAAGCAAAACGCAAAGAGGATCAGTTATACTTGGCCTCTTGCCGACTCGGCGGGTAGTCCTTTCACTCGAAAAGGCCGCCTCCACTGGCTGTTCTGCGCGTCTTTGTTGTTATCAAGGCCCAAAATCTTTCCGGACAAAATAGATACCTTGCCCCTTCAGTTCAATAAACAATGATAGAATAAGGAATAATCGTAACCATGTCGTATGACATGCCTATTGAGCCTCCTCCACCTCCCGGGTTTACGTGCACCAAACCTTTGTAGATTCGATATCTCCTTCCTCCGCGGGCTGCTTCGAGATTAGCAACCCCCTCCTTAAGCTTCCTCTTTATCTCGGGAAGGTCATAGGCGGTGGGTACAGACGCGGAAACCAAAGTGATCGGCACCTGCAATTTCGTGCCTTCAGCCGGGACCATGTCCTCGTCTGAGGTTGGCAGATAGTGAAACGTAGTCTGATACCAGGCAATCACGCTTCCGCCAAAATAGTCTTTCAGTGCTTTTTGGCAAATACCGTTGGCAACACTTAGTTCTTCGGCAGTCAATTCCGTAATCGTCTTGTCGCCTTCTAAAAAGGAGTCTTCTTCTGCTGCAGGAGACGGTCTTTCTTTCCAGCTCAAGTCAGGGAGAGATGGTTGAGTAGGTTTCTGTTTGGCTATTTCTTCCGCGCGCAAAAACGTCTTCACATTCTTTTTGTCGTTTTCTGTGAGCCAATTGTTCGCAGTTGCATCCATATAAACCGGATTTGGTTTATACCAATCGCACGTATCGAAGTAATCGCCAAGACCCGGTCTGTCATATTGCTTTCCATGTCGGGCAAAGATTGCATTGCGAAGAATGCGGAGTTCTTCTGTGGACAAGCCGCCCAATTCAGCTTCATTCACTAAATCGCCCTGTAAAATCGTCGCTTCAATCTTTTTTGCCTTCGCGCCAACGGTAAGCCTATTGGGTTCTGGCGGTGCCAAATTGGGTTCATTCGACGATGACGAACCGCGGCTGCACGATGGAGTCAATACGGTCATAGCCAAACAAACAACCAATAGAATTCTCATAATGGCAAGCTGATTTGCTTTCATGTTTTCACCTCTCCTTTTAAGGTCCCACTCTCTCCGATTCTTAGATCAGACGAGAAAAAGAGGATGCTTTGGGGCAAAAAGCTATCCAGCGTGAAACAGCTTCTAAAGATAAGGCATTCTTGGGCTGAAGGTATTAGACAGCGTCTGCAAATGAAAGCATGGTTAGAGTTATTTCAAGGCGTGGTCCAACAGGATGTTGATACTCCACTCCTTAGCGAAGGACAGAGTAGGGGGAAGTTCTGGCACCGGAGAGGCGATCATTTCTGCCATGACAAACCTGGGAGATTTCAAGTCCAAGAGATCTGGATAAACAGTTCTCAAAAGATAGCACCAAATTAAGGTGCTGGCACCATCCATACCGAACGCATTCAGGAAATTCGGTCCCCTGTCCCAGAGCCTTGTCAATAAAACAAAGGCCGCTGTCATGCTAGATTTAGGAGGTCTCTCCCACCTATGTTGCTCCCTGCTCCGCGTATATGGCGTTCTGTATCGCTTGTAGTAAGCGCCGGCATACATAGTGAACTGAATCTCTCCGCGGTTTGGGTACTTAAGTTCGGCCGCCATATCTTCCGAAAGCTTCAAGTAGGAACGCCTGCAAACCGAAAAATAAAGTCCGACTGCTCGTAAAATCGATTTCTCCAGTTCGCTTCCACTTCGTTTGATGTACCTACGATCGAATGCATCATCGTTAAGCGGCGGTCTAGTAGTTAACACCAGAAGATCTGAGGGGCCTAGAGTTGGATGCGCTAAGTTGTCATGAGAAAGAGGAAAATTAAGAATCAGTTCGCCGTATTTGTCATCCTGTTCATATAGTGCCGCTGCTAATTCTGCGAAGGCATCTCCATCGCGGAGTGCATGAAGACGTAGCTTTTCCTGCTTCTGTGGCTCCGGATAGCTGAAATGAAAGAATCGTTTGTTCATGAGACTCTCCGTTTCTCGCCTCATTTGGGACTGTCCTCGGCGGCCTCATTTACCCCCAGCGGGAGTGTTTTTCCATACAAAACCTCTCGGCCTGCTCAGCTATTTGGGGCCATCATCTCAACTAGTTAAGCTGGATATTTGATGTTTGAAGTTTCTACCGACAGTATCACCGCGTCAGTGCCATCCCGGATCGCGTTAAACAAATCATTTGCTTCGTCGCGAGTCGGCCCATGCTTGTCTACAATGAATCAAGCGTCTGCTTGCAGTTATGACGGCTCTACCTCGCAAATTGCATATTCATCATATGATCTCTTTTTGTGTTGCTGGAACTTCCTTGTGATCAATTTAATGGGCAGATAACAATCGGGTGGATTCTCTTGATAGTCTTGTGCAATCTACGGGATGCTCTGAGGACAATTGAGTCCCTTCATCCGACTTCTGCTCATTAGGTTTACGTTTATCCATGTGAAACACTCCCTCATCAAGATGTCTTAATTTCAGGGTGGTGGCCAGTTGTCAATTAAAACGCTAATCGCTACTCCGTTGAGCATGTCACCTTCAAAATACCGAATGATTGAATTGTGTGCGTTACTTTCGTGAGTCAGAATTTCACTGATCGAGCAAACTTGTTGGAAGGCCTTATCGCTTCGAGCAAAAACCCTTAAATCGTTTAAAGCGGTTCATCCCAAGAGATCTGATAGGTTCGCTTTCAAATCTCCCTTGATTGATGATCCTCCGCCAATGGAATCATCAAGGTGTTTAGATAGATTGGGTCCTCTATCTCGACATCGCCGATTCGGTAAATCGTTGTGGGGCGATGCGAATGGTCTTTCAAGTAGCCCAAGGAATGCGAGGCAGCAGCGCGTGCGTGGGTTTACCGCACATCCTAATTCAGGCGAAATCTAAAGCATCTCCATATAGTCTTTCCAAGTAATCCGAACCATGCCGCTGGGTGTTGGATCAGCCGCTGATGCCCACTCAACTGGCAAGGTTTCTGAGCCAATATCCTGCTTTGCCAGATTATTCCAATCATGTTCAAAAATTTCAGCAAAGTAGTTGGCGAGCGGTTCGTCATCAAAGAGCAGACTAGCATCGCGGTTCACCGAAACCCCGTCGTTTGACCAGTTTTGACTCCCAATCAGAACACGCTTGCGATCAACAACAATTCCCTTAGTATGGCACCCCTTCTGAACCTTGAAGCTGGCCATGTCCAAACCGAACTCTTGCAATTCCGAAAGTACCTGGCGGGCTTTATTAGCGAACAGGACGCGGAATATGATGCGCACGTTGACTCCGCTCTGCTGTTTCAGAAGAACCGCATTGATCAGTTCGCGCAATTTGTCATGATCTTGCCCTGGCGCGTTGAACGTCTGGTTCTGAATTAGTAATTCTTCTTCGGCGCTTTCGATCAATTGCAATACATTGCCATGGTAATTGTCTGGGGTCAGCAATGGCTGGACCTCAAAGTTGCGAGTCTGATCGAATGGAGCAAAATATCGAAATGGTAGCGTCCGCTCAACACCGGTGGGCAAGAAGAAACTCTCAGGTATGAGCAAATCGGGCAAAGCAAGTTCCGGTCCCGGCACAAAGGTTTGGTTCTCCACAAGGTCATGAAGAAGAAAGGCCTCGTATGTTTTAGCTAATCCGACGTGCTCAACAATAGCTTGCCACTCACGGTTGTACCTGCTCAGCCAAGAGCGCGTTTGAGGTTGCTCATTCAAGGGATCCGCATCTGGCTGATTTGACGATTGCCAGTTACCGCTTGAAAGCCAAAACGTTTCGTGGTCGCGTACCGCCACCTTGATATGATACGAAGATGCAATCCAACCATTTACGGAACCCTTCTTTACCCAAGCATTCTCGAATTTGTTGCCTAGTACGTTTCTGAACTTATTCACAACCTCATCATCCGTCAGGTCGTCTATCTTAGTACCGGACCCAACATCTTCACCTCGCTGCATCACAAGACTAAGCTTGTCGAAGCCTGGTTGCGTGGTAGCAGTTTCGACAGCGTGTGCAATATGGGGAGCCCCGAAATCATACATACCGATAACAAGGCGCTTCTTTGTCGCTGCAAGAAACGCTTCGAGTTGGGGCCAGCCGGCATCTGGGCTCACATGAGCCACGACCCGCATTTGATCGTTAACCTTGGTAAGCGAGGCGTTCGCTGGAGGGAAATACTTGATTTCCTCTCGTATCGTGGCTGGCTGGTTAAATGCAGCTTCAGCTACGGTCGGACCTCGTGCTTGACGCACAAGATCCTCCACTGAGGGATTGGTAACCTCAACAGCAAGGCCTTGGAACGTTTCCGGTAATGGCGATATATTCGCCTCACGAAGCGATGCTGGCGGCCGCTTATGCGCGACAGTCACTACGATGGCTCGCTCCCGAGTAATCCAGCCCGCTCTGAAAACGTAACCGAGCCTCACGTCGAGTACGTCTGGGCGATTTCCGAGCTCTCGCTTAGCAGCCATTAATATCGACGTCGGGCTTTGATCGCTTTGAGCCGACGTAACTAACGATGCCGTATCAACGGGCTCAGAGCGAACCCGTGTCCCAGGCTTTATTGCAGGCGCAATACTGCCGACTTTGACAGACAGCGAGAGCGGTATGGTCCAAGTAGCTGTACCGTCTGCGAGGGCGGTAACACGGGCAAAGGGTTCGACGTGCGCTTGTGGTCCTTCAAACTCGTTCGCAGGAGGCGAGACAGGTGGAGTACTGACAAGCATCTCGTCGAACAGAGAACGTTGGGACGAAGTCATCGGCTGTTGACGAAGATGAGCGATGATTCTACTAATCCGAACACCCTCATTAGCGATCCACATGATACGAGCCTCCCCCATGTCCTCACGCCAAACCTGGCCGTCAATGGCAAGGATTTGACCGGCAGCATTTGTTTTCCATACCCCTGAATGATGCAAAGCCACGACCTCCCAGCGATCGTTATAGACCGGTGAACCAGAAGAGCCTGGGGCTGTATCGGTTTTGTAGTGCAGAAACTTATCCAGAACGTCGATCAATTGGTTCTCTCGCAATGCAAGTTGCTTGATCTCACCGTTCGGATGCTGAATGATGTTGAGCCATTGGGAGGTAACTGCCTTTCCTTCCTCCTCGATGAGCGGATTCCAGCTGAATTCCCGCAACGCCTGTCCAGTTGAAGCGATGGGTTGTATCGCAACCACGGAGTAATCGAGATGGCGATCAGCAAAGTGGAACGTCTCTGGATCCACGATGAAGGAAATGCTCGGCGCGAGTTCACCGGAGATACTCCGTTGGTAGTTAAACTCGACCAATGAGCTGCGCGCCAAATTGCGCTCGCCAAGCACATGATGGTTAGTCATGAGCAAGCGCGGAGAAATGAGAAAGCCCGTGCCATAACCCATCGGCCGGCCTGATGAAACCCCAATCCAAATGCGGCCCACCGTTCGAGAGACTTGAAGGCCGCGTTCAAGAAAAGCCACCCCCATCAAGTCATTAGTACCCAATACCCGCTCGAGCGCATTTGGCTCTGGACGTCCGGCAACGGTTTCGTCAGCTTTTGGAAGACTGGGACCGGTATGGCGTAGAAATTGGTCAGTATCTTGAGGAGAAAAGCCGCGTCGAAGTAAGAACTTTTCAACACGCTCAGGAGAGTCAACCTTAAGATATCGCCCTTGCTCAATAAGGCGCAGATTTCGAACTCTGGTGCTTTCGCGGTCGTTATAGCGACGAGCGGTCTCTTGGATTTGAAACGTGTCGATCTTCAATTCATTCCTCTGCTTCCTCAGAATCCTTGGGGTTCTTTCAGAAGTCGTCCGAAACGGCTAAACAAGGCCGATGCAAAAAATCGCAGTTCAAGACTCTTTGATAATCTAAGGGACAGACGTCACCTACAAATATCGCTGGTTAGAATTGTTAATGGAAGAACTTCCCAGCCCGCAATTAATTCGTGAAGCAAAATCAGTTATCGTCCGGCAGATACCGTTCGTACAGCCGCAGCAGTTCTGATCGAAGCGCTAAACTTGGCGTCAAGTCGCAACTCAGACAGCTGGGGTTGTATCTCAATCTCTCGAACCTGCAAACTCGGTAGCGAGACCGAAGGATCAAAATTGTAATTCGTTACTACGTATACGGTCTCAACTTCCTTCCCGTTCGAACGAACAGGGAGGATCATGACTTCCCTTACCCGACCTGGTCCATCTGGTAACTGTACGCCTTCCCATCTTTCAACTGTTGCTGTGGGAGCTTGATTAATCTTGCCCGTGATTCTGGATCTCAAAACCAAGTTATTGGCATCAACTCGCTGCATACTGCCAGAGCTAAAGAGGGAGACATTTGGCCCTTCAACGGAACGGGAAAAACCATAATTTCCCCCTGTCAACGACAAAAAGCCTTTTGCTGGTGGAATTTCTTTGGACAGGAGTGTACTTAGCATGTTGATGATCGAAATAAAGTTTCCCAGCACATTGGAACCTTTGGGAATTCTTGAGTACTTGATTGTCACGGAGGGGTTTCCAAGGTTTCTGTCTCCAGTGCTCTCCCCCGTCCCTGTGAAATCTTCTCCGTTGATGTTTCCGGATACCTCAATGGCTACATGATAGATGTCAGACATTTTCACTTCTCCTTACCTTTCCTAGAGTTCTCTTTTTTAGGGACGTTAAGATCCGAGGGACATTAAACTGTCCAAGACGGATTCATAACTTTCGTCTGTCCGCTTGAGTGGTTTTGATGACGCGAGGCCGTCGAAGGGAGCGCGCGTCAGTCGAAAAACTGTTCAGCAATCACGATTGATATTAAGGAATTCGAGCCGTTACTCTAATACTGAACTTAAGAGAGTGCTAGCTAATTCTATTGGCCGATCTTGCTATTTGTTGGCCGATTTTGCTATGGAGTGGCAAGCGACAGGTTGCCGCCAGTGTTGAGTGGCTTTTACTCGGCCGGTTTCAGCGTCTTGGTAGACCAGTTGAAGATGAACTTTGCGGCGGGTATGGATACCCATGGAGGATCCTTTCCTTGGCACCTGCTAGCGATGAAAGAAAATGTCGGGGTTTGAGGAGTTGTGAGCGACCTTATTACCTTACCACATAAAGCAATATAGCAAGAGTCAATAGTAACCCTATCAGTACCAAGAAACAGAAACCTAGCGCAAGCATCAACCATCCAAAACAGCCAAGACCTTCAGGCTGATTCCTCCCACAATAACCACAGACTCTTGCCTTCCCCGGAATAGCGAACTTGCAGAAAGGGCATATTTTCCCACCACTCATTTCAAGAATGAATCGTAATACCTTTAGGCGCTAGAAGTACACGGGAAACTTCGAGCGGTATTACTTTCAGCCTGATCTTATATGTAACTGGTTGAAAATAAGAGAGATAGGAGCTCGCAAACTCGAGGAATTTGAACGATGGTATGATGCTCAATTCAAGGTTGTGTCAAAGAAGTCGACAGGGCAGATTAGGTTTTCTGGTGCAAGTGAGTTCCGGGGATTATTTCAAATTCCGATTTCAGTATGTAAAACAAACATATCCCCTAAGGCATCATGCCCTGGTTTGTATTCCCTCTGGCATCAGTAGTCAATCAAATGACCCCGCCAGCCAGGAAGATTCACTTATGAACCCGATTATGCAGGCTTTCTTAGGGCCTTTCTCCCTTGCAGCCCCGCCCACTCAGTATATTCTCGGCATTCATCCACGATTCCTCTGGTTCGATCCATCCAGGCGCGCGCTTGTCGCTCATTCGTCAGTAAGCGAACTCGATTTAGAATCGCCGCGCCAAACAAAACCTTAATATCTTCGCTGTGGGGATGCGGTGACAAAGGATCAACGAGAAAGACCGCCACATCACAGCGCTTGAAGATCATCTCCGCCGCTATCTCAATGTCACCTCCTTTCGGTCCTGAGTTGTAGCGTCTGACCTTGTGCGCAAGTCGAGGCGCCACGTCTTGTACGACCCTCCCGGTTGTACCGGTCGTCACAATTCTGCCGAATCGCTCTAGTTCATCCTGGTAATCAAGGACGAAGTCTTCGATCCGCGTTTTCATTTCGTCATGCGCAATGAGTGCGAGAGTTGGAACCGATGCCTCTTCCCGCTTTCGTAACACAGCGTCCCAGTCGATTACATAAGATCTATCGTCGCGGCGCGTGGTTGGCATATCTTCGTCCTTTTCAGGGCTCACCCCCCCTGCTTCGAATCGTGGCGGACAACGTTGAAAGTTCTTGTGGCTTTCCACCTTAAGTTCGCTGCACGCCCATTCGATAACCGAAACTTCGTTCATAAGGCGGTTTGCGTGACAGTGGTCGCAGAGTCGGAGCAGGGCTAGATTCTCTGGTGTAAGCCAATGTGGGGTCGTGGGAGTCAGAAACGGCCAGACAATACTCATCTTTCGTCTGACTACAAGGTCCGTCATCAAAACAACTCCCCCATGCTTTCTGCACGGCAGCCTTAACACTCCACATTTGTCCAGAAGAAAGTTGCGTGTAGAGGGCTGTACTCCTGCCCAAGACGTGCCGTCAAGAGTCTCTCCCATTATCACGCGCCGATAAGTGCCCCGAGTAATAGCAAACTGAAATTTCCCAAGGATTCCACCGTCCTTCTCAACGAGAAAGTCAAGACATTGACGAGAGCTGTATTGCGGTCGTAAGAGTCATGGCTTGCTAGTATACCAATGATCGGCTTGCCCTCTTTATCCATAACTTTTACCTCACGGTGTAAAATGGGGTGACAATGCGGTTGAACCTACGATAAGTTGGCGACCTCTGCGCACAGAGAAAGAATTCGCTCTACCGTTGCAACTCCACGAGAATTCTTGTGCAATTTGTCAGGGTCAGTTTGCATTCCGATGGACGTGCTGTTCCTGCCGACGGACTAATTCACCGAACGGGAGATAGAGTTAGACTTGGCAAGTTGTGACCCAACGTGGCTGCCTTACGGTAGATTTCAATCTTTAATGGAGGTCTGAGCGAGCTTCTTGAAATCGTTTATCTAAGCTGATACAAACTATCTATTGAATGCATGCATAGAGTAAGCAAGGTGATTCAGTTACACAAGGAGATTTGATTGGCCGATTTTGCTATTCATTGGCCGATTTTGCTATCGGTACTCGATCATGCTGGAAGACGTTTCTGTTACTGATTTGGGAATCAAGTGGACTCGGGGTTATCGATTGTTTTTAACTTCGGAATCACTGTAGAAATTGATCCTAAGACGTTAAACTACAGATCTTCGAAAATACACTAATGGGTCCCAAGGAACATCTTCCAGAGTCCAACTTTGGGGATTTCGATTGTGAAAAATGTTAGGGTCTACAACTGTCTAAGCCTGCGATGAGATGTGGTGTTTGTTCAAATGTCCTAGAGAACTCACGATTTGTAACGCGTGAGATGATGTTCGGTTTGAAGGATGAGTTTTCGTATTTCGAGTGTGCAAATTGTGGGTGTATCCAAATCGAGAACATTCCCAATGACTTTTCGAGGTTTTACCCCGATAGCTACTACTCTTTCAGTCACCTGGCAATTGACTCGCCGCTGCAGCACTATTTCATTTCGAGACGTGCCGCCCATCTTCGAGGAGAGCGCACCATAGTTGGGCGCCTTTACAGTCGTCTTCGGCCCGCGCCAGCGGTGCCAGATTGGTTGGCACGAACTCGGGTCGATTGTACAGATGCTATCTTGGAAATTGGCTGTGGGCTGGGCCATCGACTGGTCGATCTGAGTTACTGCGGATTTAATAACTTGAGCGGTATTGATCCATTTCTGAAACGCGATGTGAGATATAGAAATGGCATAACTTTACTGAAGCAAAATGTCGAAATGACGCAAGGCACATATGATTTCGTAATGTTACACCATACTTTAGAACATATGCCTAATCAGTCAGAAGTTTTTCACCATCTGCATCGTTTGTTACGACCGGGAAAACTAGTGCTGATTCGTATTCCTGTGGCTGGCTGTTTCGCATGGCAAAAATATCGTGAGCACTGGGTGCAGTTAGACCCACCTCGCCATCTCTTTCTGCACACGTCTCAAAGCCTAGCTTTCATTGCGAAACAAACTGGGTTTGCCGTAGAGCAGGTTATATACGACTCCACCGGATTCCAATTCTGGGGCAGTGAACAATACAAAAAGGGAATTCCGCTTATCCCGGCTGACGCAATCAAATTGCAGCCGATGGACGGTCTCTTTTGCGACGCTGAACTGAGGGAATTCGAAACGCAGGCGCAGGAACTGAACAAAATAGGACAAGGAGACCAAGCATGCTTCTACCTGCGAAGAATTTAGTGTCAGCACCTACTTCCCAGAAATTAAGCTGTCCTACGGCGATACATAACACTCTATGTTCTCAAACACCCAACCGTATAGTCCATTTCCTAACTCGCTGAAGTTGGTAGTATAAAAGTGATCGCCGAGTTGTGCGTTGTAATACCGGTAGAGGGGAACCTGTAGACCGCCCGCGCTCGGGTACACATAGCCCGCGATTTTCTCAAAGGAGTAGCCGCTATAAGTACCAAAAGTGATCGTATAGAAATGATCCGTTATTTGCGGGTTCCAGTACTGGTAGAGCGGAACTGTGCCGCCCTGCTGTGTTGGGAAGACGTAGAACCCTATAAACTCAAAGTCCCAACCAAAACTTGTAGGACCAAGTTCGTTAAAGTTCGTCGTGTAGAAGTGATCTCCGGCTTGTCCGTTGTAGTAACGATAAAACGGGACGCTTCCTTGTGTGTGAACAAAGGATTCGGGTGAAAAGAGTGAATACAGCAAGCTCCTAGTTCCTGCCACTGGCAGGTTGGTTACTTTGTTGAAGCTCGCTCGTTTCTTAAGCTCTCCAGCAACGACATATGTTGTCGCTATTGGGTCTCCCAAAGTTTGCCTAATATAAAGGGCTGCTACACCAGATGCGTGAGGAGCAGCTGCAGAGGTTCCATCGAAACCTATAACGGAGCCGTCCGTACCGACCGTAGGAATGCCTTGACTTGGCAAAGAGCCACCTGGTGCGTATAGATCAACCACGGCGCCGAAATTGGAATAGGAGGCCCGCGAATCATTGTTCAGCGTCGCGCCCACAGTCAGTGCCTCCAGCACCCGAGCAGGAGAAAAATTTGCGGCGTTGCTATTGTTATTGCCAGCCGCGGCAACAACAAGTACGGAGGAGGCCATAGCATTCCTTACCGCGGTGTCGAGGGTGGATGACGGTGGCCCGCTCAAACTCATGTTGGCGACGACAGACCCCTGATGATTTGCAATTACCCAATTGAGCCCACTAATGACGTTGGATGTTGGGCAGTTACCATTGTTGTCGCACACCTTGACACCAACTAGCAATGCCTTTTTCGCAACACCAAAGGTTCGCCCTCCAATGATTCCAGCGACAGCAGTGCCATGGTTGTTAAAGTCGAGACCGTTTCCGCCAAAAGTATCAAACCCAACAAAGGCGCGAACTATACCACTTTCTAATATCGTGAACTCCGATGATGTTACTATTGGAGTGCCAGTATCCAGTATGTAGACATGGGCTCCTCCCTCGCCAAAGTAAGAGTAGACGTTGTCGAGGGGCAGATCGACTTGGTTTATGCGATCTATTCCAAAGAAGGTATTTGGTCCAGGTGACAAAAATTGTTGTGCTTGAGTTACCTGTCCTAAACTATCTTCCTCGACATACTCGACGTTTGGGTTCTTGCTTAGCGCCTTAGCTGCCGCCTCAGTAATGGCGATGGCGAATCCTTTCACGGCGTGTTCGTATGTAAATCGCACCTGACCGCCGTGAGTTAATGCGAGCACCTGAGCGGTCTGGGCCACATCGGTCCGAGCTATACTGTCATTTAGGACAACGATGTATTGACCGGGAATGGCCTTCTGGGTACGGCGAAATTTCTGCAGGGATTGATTACTTTGTCCGTGCACAGTGATTGTGGTTACTATAAGGAGAATGAACCAGGTGAGCGGTCGTCGAGTGAATTGTATCGCGCGCATAAGCAACCTTTCTCTTTTGTTAACCCAGGGGGCCTAGTGAGTCCCCCAAGGCTGAATGAGTGGCTCGTGTAGCCGCGGACCCAGAATTGAAAGCAATAACGCTTCTTGCAATCGCGTTTTTCAGACGGTTCTGATCATTCCGGTAACGAACAGCAGCTTCAATTAAGATTGGTGAAACGCGCGTATAAAATAACGTGAGGTATAGAGAAAAGCTACGAAATTCTATTGGCCGATCTTGCTATCTATTAGCCGATTTTGCTGCTCGAGACATGGGCCAGGCTAGTCATTCCCCTCAGGCTGGATCCAAAGTGGTTCGAATGGTGACCTAATGCAATCCGATTTCGGTAACGCCAAGACATGCACGGAGCTACTTGGTAGCCTCGGTTATCCTTAACGATGGCACCTTCTCATACAGTATCCACTAATTCATGTCCTCCGCTACTCTGTATCTGGTCGCGTTGCGCTTGTCCGCCCAATTCTTTAGGCCAGAAATAACTTGAGGGGGATTAAGCGGTATTGGGGCATTATGATTGAGAGGCGAGCGAAGAGTGTGTGAGCTTTCGTAGTTTTATCTAGTTGTGTTTGCTCGCATATTTTTGGCACGTCGAACACAGCTTGCACATATGATCTAAGCAGATGACGAGTATCATTAGGGTCGAGCACCTCAGTAAGCGCTACTCGGTCGGGGCGAGGCAGAAGCACACGAACTTGCGTGACACGCTTGCAGCTGGCTTACGAGCGCCATTCCGTCGCTGGCGAAATGGCAGGGAAAAACGGACTGGTACTATTTGGGCTCTAAGAGATGTCAGCTTTGACGTGAAAGAAGGGGAAGTTATTGGGATAATTGGCCGCAATGGAGCCGGTAAATCGACTCTACTAAAAATCCTTTCGCGCATCACAAAACCCACCGAGGGCCGAGTGGTCCTAAACGGTCGTGTTGGCAGCCTCCTAGAAGTTGGCACAGGTTTCCATTCTGAGCTTACGGGGCGTGAGAATATCTTTCTCAACGGTGCGATCCTAGGGATGAGCAAGCGGGAAATTGATGAGAAGTTGGATGAAATTGTCGCTTTTGCCGAAACAGAACCATTTCTGGATACCCCGGTTAAGCACTATTCTTCGGGTATGACAGTTCGACTAGCGTTCGCTGTTGCGGCTCATCTTGAACCCGAAATACTAATCATCGATGAGGTACTGGCCGTTGGAGATATTGTTTTCCAGAAGAAATGTTTAGGAAAAATGAACGAAGTCGCTACGGCCGGGAGAACAGTACTTTTTGTTAGTCACGACTTAAGCGCCGTCAACGCACTGTGCAGTAGGGCCCTATTGCTTCATGAGGGCGCCGTCGTACTTTCTGGGCCGACTCACGACGTGACACGGCACTATTTGGATGGTGCAAATAAACTTTATTCTCCTGTAACATGGGCTCCGGTTCACCATGTTAACCAGGGAGAGATTCTTCTAAATAAAGTAGCGGTTGAGCAGGCAGGTAGGGCGACCCGTGCGGTGAGTTGTCGTGATCCCTTTACCATAGTCATCGATTACGAAATCAGGAAAGTCATTCGAGGTTCGAGATTTTTCCTTATTCTTCGAAATGTAAAGGGTGAAATAATTTTCACCACTTCGGATTACGATGTGCCAACGCCTCAGGCAGTGGATAGGGAATCAGGACGCTTCATCAGCCGAATAAGTGTTCCTGGTTGCTTTCTCAAGACGGGATCTTATTTTGGAACAATCGGTGTCGATGTAGCGCACGTACGATTGGTCTTTACAGCCGATGACGTTCTTGATTTCGATGTTTTTGAACCCGAAGACGACACCCAAGCGACCCGCCACACGAGAGTTGGCGCTATAGCTCCTCTTCTTCGCTGGCACATTAGCGATGGAACCGGCCAAGTGTAAACGAGTAGAAGCGAATTAGACAAAAGGCTAAAGCTGACCGACACTCTTACGCTTATCGAAGTTGTCGACTTACTTTGGAAGATTAGTAGCAACGCGATCCGACTAATTATCAACGGTCCATTTCGGCACTTTCGCATACTGAGTTCTCCACGTAAAAGACAATGACGAACACATCCAAATGGAGAATAAGCGATTTAGAAGTGAGCGTAGAAGGGGTTGTCATTCTGCAACCATGTAAATGTAGTAGGGCGCGAGATTTCGAGGCCGTGTCCTCCGAAAACCCTCAAAGAGTTGTGAGAGAGTTATAGGTACGCGGATTATTTTGTCGCGAGGTAAAATGTCGTTCGAGTTTGATTCAGTCACACTATCACCATCGGCCAAGAGGAAAAATCCTTTTGTGGCTGCGGCGAAGACTGCTTTTAACTTTCTTCTCTTCCATCCATTCTAAGTGCGGCACAGCAAGTGGCGCCGATGGTTTAGCAATCAAACAGGGCAGATGCTTGTTAACGGCAACATCCGCCAGCATATACCCGTGATTTTCAAGCACTGCTGCTTCAGCCTCTGAGAAGGCATCTAGATCAGTGCGACCTTCGGAAATCACGTCGTCGACTAATTGCTCCGGATAACCTCTGTTCAGGTCTTGTTCGTAACTTCTCACTCGGCTACCAAAACCCCAGTAAGTGCCTTCCAAAACCTTCTCAATGAAATTGGAAATCAACCATCTGCGGCGCAGTGCGGAAACTTGGTTGTTGAGGATGTCAGTGTAGCGAGAGAGTCTCCAGATCAAGCTGCGGTCGGGCTCGGCGTCGAATGTCGAGCCGCCATCGGAAACCAAAATGTATTTGGCGGCTTTCCAAACCGGTTCAAGACCCAAATTGTCGTAGTTACCACCGTCCGTTAGCCGCAGATCAGAAATACACTCCACATAGTTGCTTTGGGTCTGGCTTTACCATTTCGGAACTGATCTGGCTTAAGCCCAACGGGCAAAGGATTAAATACCGGAGGAAAGCATGAAGAGGCGGCAACTGCTCTACCCACGGTCCAGTCGTTGGGCGTTTGGGCATACCCTGCCTGGTAATCGCCCACCTCGTTCCGAGTAAAAATCCAATTTACACCGAAAGCCATATCTGTAGCGCAGAAAATAAAAAGCGGGCGCTCCGGCAGTTCCGCAAGACGCAGTGGTTGCTCTCCTTTTCGTGCCAGGCTGTGTTCATATTCAGTGGCCAGTGCCCGTACACCGGTGCTTGATCTCAGCCAGTTCCACGGCAGCAGTCTTTTGAGAATAGCTGGAGTACGGATGTTTCTGGATGTGAACTGGCGAAACGGAGCCGCGACGTTTTCATCCCAATTCGGGAAGGCAGCTGTTCGATTAGGCCAAGGCTGCAAGCGAGAAGCCAAATGAGCGGCGATGATGCTTCCGCCCGAAACTGACGAAATCATGTCGATAAGAGAAAGGATGCCAAGTTCGTTCAGCCTCCGCAGCGCGCCGAGATGAAAGAGGGCTGCGCGGAAGCCCCCGCCTGAGAGACACAGCGCCACTCCCTTTCGCTCGGGCTTCGGCTTGGGAAGGTATTCCTGGCGCGCGTGGGTTGTTGGCTCTTGGGTTGTCGCCTCAACTGTAATGTGCCGTTCAGTGTTTGTTTTACTATCAAAAGCCATAAACTTAAGTCTTGCTGACTAGGGAACGATACCTCCTACTCAATGGAGCCGGCTGCGTTTGCGACGACAATTCATGGCAGGTGGGACTCCCCTGATCAAGCCAAAACCGGAGTTCAAGCCATCATTGCGTGTGCCAAAGCCCGGGTGACTTGAATCTCTCAACAGCTGTTTCTTTCGCGTCAGGAAGGTCAGGAAAAAAATTGACTCCGGTAAGGCCTTCAATCTCGTCAATGCTCACTATATTATTAAAAAGGTAGGTGTTTGTGTTTGGGGCGTTCTTATCTAGGTGAGGTAGCATAATACTGATGGTATCGATGAAACCGCTGGGACGAACATGGAGCACAATCTTGTAGAAATGGGTGGGAACGGCAACCCTATTGCTTGGCGCCATGAAGCTAGCTTCGGAATCGGCGTCTCTCTGACCATTACCATCCTTATCAAATACTGCACCTGTAACAACGTAAATTCCATCGGCAACAATGGCCCAGGCACGAACTTTATCTTCCAGCCGGGCCCGCGGTTGAACCGGTCGTGCTGCGGGGCCATATTGGAAAAGATAAAACTGTTAATCATCGCCACCACCGTGCGGTTTAAGTCTGACCTTGGCACCATGTGGCCACGATCAAACACCGGCTCCTCATAGTCTTCGCAGAACGACGATGCCTCTTTGGGGAGACGTGGATCTTTGCGAAAACAATCTTTTCTTGTACGCTGGGCGCTCGCATCCTCTTTCGTGAGTTCATACACAACCCATAGCGGGACTCGCAGGTCATCGTCATACCAGGTGATCCACTCATGCTGGTGGATCATGCGTTCGTTTGTGGAGTCAGCCGCCGGGATGGGTTTGCCTCCCAAAAGATGTCGGGCTTCTGCATCAGTCCTTTCGGAGTCGGTTAAATGCAGTTGCTCATCTGCGTTGGCTATCGTTTGCGCGGAAACTTCGCAGCCCGTGCAGACTTGAGAGGAGGCCTGAGCGCCCCAAAAAAGCAGCGCAAGAATCAGAGTTGTAGAAGAGATGAAAAGCGTGGCCCTTTTCATGCGCGTGCTGATAATCATGATGTGCCTCTTCTCAGACTCTCGAGTTCAATGAGAGAGGCCTTTATGGTTCGCGTGTTCTCGGTATGAAGATGGCGATACTCCATAAAACCGTTGGAAGTCTCGCACAAAGTGGCTCTCATCTTTGATACCAACTATTTTCATGATCTGCTTAACACTCAGACAGGTTGTTTCCAGAAGCTGCTTTGCCTTTTCCATTCTGACCGTCTTTAAATACTGCAGTGGTGCCACCCCGGTTTCGCTCTTGAACAGATGACAGAGCCTCCACGGCGAGAGATTCACCGTCCGTGCCAAGTAAAGCTGCGAGAAGTGCTGGTTAAACCTGCTTTCGATCAGGATCATGATTTGCCGTATTCTGTAGTCCACGATCGGAGTCGCTGTCGGTAAGGCTGAAGAAGAAAGGAAAACCCCCCTATACGAAACGCTGTCCGACACACGCTAACGCTCTGGGTGGCTTACCTGCCCTAGTCCTGTTAAGGGCTCTTAGACACTGCGATGAGCGAGGTGGGAGTCGCAGGTCAATGGTCACATGGTTTGATTGCGTGCGCAATATAGTCCAGCGACGCAACTTCTGTCAAATGCAAAAATCCGTGCTAACCGTTCGGTCAGGACGATTTAGCTTCAAGGGAAGATGCAGGTTATTAGTTCTTCTTGATGATTGACTTACGGCGGAGTCTAACGGGGGTTCTGGCGGCTAGCAACTCTTTATGACGGCCGTTGATGATGTAGCAGAGTCCTTGATGGCTCACACCCAATAATCTTGCGGCCCGGGTGACGCTACCTTTGGCTTGCTCCAAGGCGTTTCTTATAAGCTCTCTTTCGTAATGCAGAACCTCTTCGTCAAGTGAGCTTCCAATCACGGCCCGCTCGGTTTCAATAGCGGAAGTGGTCCTCACGAGCGCTAGACGCGCACAAGCACGAAGTCTTTTTATTGTTTGCGGGTCCAGTTGATCTCCGAGCTTCTGATCAGCTTCAAGGTAGATCTCGGCGGTCTTTCCAGCAGACAAGGAATGAAGTTCTTCAATAATTGTCAAAAGTGCTCTTGCGGCTGATTCAAGATCGCCTGCCTTTTCGGCGATCTCAGCGCTCCGCTTGAGTATCTTGTTGGCGATCTCTTGCTGCCCCATGCGTGCGAGCGCAATACCTTGGGTCACCAGAGCCTCGGCAAGAAGCGAGCGCTCTCCCCCCTCCACAAGTACCGAGACTGCAAGGTCAGCAGTTTTTTCTGCCTCGCTATACAATCCCTGCACCAGAAAAACTCGCGCACGCGTTTCATTAACTTGAGCTACGCTTCCAACGTCTCGCAGTTCAATAAAGGAATTACGTGCTTTCTCCAGGTGAGCAAGCGCTTCTCGGTAACGACCAAGTTCAAGCAAAATAAAGCCAATATTGTTTTCCACTCGGGCAAAGTATCGCTTGTGACCTGCCTGTTCAAAGTGAATACTAGCCGCCGTGTTTTCTATGAAAGCCCGATCGAGATTTTCGACACCACCTAGTCTCTTTAGAGCAATCGCCCGTTGCATGTGGTATCGCCCCTTTGCAGCACAATCTTCGATCTGATCCAGGAGTGCGCCTGCTTGGTCTAAAAGTGCCAGAGCGTCGATGAGCCTATTCGAAGAGATCTCTACGGTCGTAGAATTTACCAGTACGCGAAATTTGTTTTCCACGCTGGCTGCACGCGAGAAAGCTTCATGAAACCAGACGCGCGCTTCATCCATTGCCCCTTCACGCCAGTAACAGATCGCCAAATCAGTCTGGGCTTCAGCAACTTTTTCCTGATCTCCCAGAGATTCGAACCCCCGTATGCTCTCGGTAATAAGTTCTTTGGCAAATTCCTGAGCACCGGGAAGCTGCCGGGCGCTTCCTAGCCAACCCGAGAGGGCTCCCACTCGCAGCAGCACTTCCGCCTGCGTTCGGGCCTGTAACTTGTCGAGCTGCGGTCGCTCGCCGACAGTCACCCAGAGTCCGCTTAACGCCGAACGCGCTGCTTCGTAGTCTCCGGCATTCACCAGATCCTTGGCGGCCCGACACTTTCGTTGGGCTTCTCGTTCAAGCTCCGCGCGACGCTCAACAGATTGTTTCATGTCTCTCATTTTGAGCTGCGAGCAACATTAGTCCTAAGTAGCAAGTAACCTTGCTGCATGGCTCTAATACTTGCTAGCAGTGATATCATTTCGCTGCTCAATGAAATCCAGCGATCTCCTAAGCCCAGAATTTTGGAGATCCCTGCCTAAACGAAGGAAATACAGACAATGAAATCACTGAGACGCCTAGCCGCGAGCAGCGTCCTTATCGTGTCCTTGTCCGTTAGCATACTGGCCGGCGACATGCAGGGACCGGGCAAAGCTCCTCCACCGCAACCGCCAAATTCGGTGGCCAATGTTACTGATACCCAAGGAACAGCGCCGGACGCGCAGTCAGACGACACGATGAACGAATTGAGATTCATCATCGTCTCGCTTCTGCTATCGATCTTCTAGATCGGATTTCCTGACCCACTTCTTCCACCTTCTGCGTTTAGCGGCGTGGAACGGTATGGGTGTGTCAGCGGTGCATCCTACATGCAGGACGCCGTTGAAAACAATATTCCTTCGCAAGAAAAAACTGTAAGACTGCCTAGGTAAAAATTTACAGCGAGTCCCACAGAGTGGCGTCTTACTCCGACGGAGTCGCTTATAACTAATTGAGAACTTTTTGAGAGTTTCCTCATTGACGAACGGGCAACCTCAGCTAGAATCCTCGAACATCAAGCGTCGGCTGCTGGGGTGAGGACAGTAACGAGAACGCCAACCTAAAGGCCGGCTTTCCCAAACCGGCCTTTTGGTTTGGGATTCTCAAACCAGAAGATGGCCTTGTTTAAAACTCAATTGACAGCCATTTTACCGCCCAGGTCTTCAGAGTCTTCAACGAAGCGAATTTCAAACTCAGCCCACGAGGGAGTGCCCTTGGCTCCGGCTCCCAACCAGCCATAGATGGTTGATTCATGCATGCCATGGTCTTTGGCGGCTTGAGAAACCGGAATGCCTTCTTCTTTGATTCTCCGCAGGATATCTGCTTTGACGTCTGCTGCTCGGGATAACCTACGGTTTTGAGTGACCGCCGAGGATAGAAACTGACCCAAGTGAACCAGAACCACCAATCGGTGCCTGATCAGGTGGCTAGCTTTCTCGAACTGGCAGGAAGCGCGTATTCACTATACAAATCGAGTTTTTTACCGGACAAACAGGATTGGGTTAAAACAGTCATTTCGAACCGGAAGGTGGAAGGAAAGAAGCTAGAGTTTACCCTGGCTTTACCGTTCAATGAGTTGGCAAAACGTCACGAATTTACGTACGGTAGCCCGTATCGGTACACATTTCGAACTTTGGAGCGCATCATCAAGAAGTTGGTGATTTACTTCAAGCAAAATCCAGCCCCAGAATTGAATGGAGATTTAGAACCTGCGGATGAATTGTAAGTAAACTGCACAAAGAGAAAAGACCGTGAAACTTACCGAAAGCGGTAAGTTTGACGTCCTTTACAAACCATGCTCCTTTGCTACCATAAAAACATGGACATCACCAAGGAGTACTTCGACCAACAACTCAATAAGCTTGCAACGAAAGAAGACCTCAAAGAAGTTGCAACGAAAAGCGAGCTAAAAGAACTCAAAACTGACCTAGCCGATCTTAAAACCGATGTTGGTACTCTCAAAACTGACGTAGCCGATCTTAAAATCAATGTAAGTAGCCTTCGCACGGAGGTTGCTACATTTGGTGATGATCTTGCAGATATTAAAAAAGCGCTTGCCGAACTTTCTCAGCGCGATAAGCAAGATAGCGATATGTTTGCCAAAGACATTCTTGATCTTCAACATCGCATGACGGCTTTAGAAAAAATTGCACAAGAACTTAAGCGATGATACGAGAGTGAACCTCGCCTACTTGCTTGTTGGCCGACAGGAACTTTTTCCTCATCCTCAGGAAGTAAAGGAACTACTGACTTTCCAGCGCACGAATCAGACGCTCAGGCTCCTTTTTCTGACAGGCTCCTTTGGCAAAGGTTTTAAACGGGTACGCAACACTGCCTCACAAGGGCTTTTCCAGGCCAACTGCCCCGCTAATGAGTGACGGTCAACTGTGCAGTGCTCGTCCCAATCCTGATTCCGCCGACAAACACATCCAGCGTCAAAGAGTAGACCCCAGTCGGAGTCGATTTTGGAATCGTCACCGGGATGTTCAAGCTCCCGGCTTGCCCTGCCTGAAGCACAAGAGGCAGAGTCACCATCAGCGTATTGCTGCCTGGCCGCGTCAAACTCACCTTCAGAGTTAACGTCTGGCGACTACCCGCGCAGTTTTTGAAGGCAGTCCTAAAGGTCACCTCTTTGCCTCGCTTCACGCTGCTCGGAGTGACATTCACAGTGAAGCTTGGTCCCGCAATAACCGTGAAGTTGATTGTGGCATTCTTGCTGTTGCCTGCCACGTCCGTCGCCGTCACGGTAATGGTGTGTGACCCCGCTCCGACGAGGGTGCCCGCCGTCGGATTCTGCGTTATCGTAACCGGCCCGCTGCAGTTATCCGCCGCGTTGCTGCCTGAAACCACATCCGGGATGACTGCCTTACAGCTGATATTAGTCGACACAGGGGCAAGCGTTGGCACCGACAAGGAAGGCGGGGTGTTATCAACCACGGTGACGGACGCGTCAGGGCTCCCGGGAACATTTTCGATGTTCCCAGTCTGATCTTGCGCCACACTGTAGAAGGCATAAGTATGACCAAACTGACCGCTGTACGTACCGGAAGTGGCGGTCGTGTGGCTTTGCCAGACAGCGAAGGAGCCGCCGTTATCCGAAACATAAACAGTGTAGTCCCGAACGCCAGATCCGGTGTCAATTCCCGACCACTGAACATTAATGTTTGCAGAGCAAGAGATTGAACTAAGAGCATGAACATTACTGGCGGGTGCGGAGTTGTCAAGAGTATTGAACCACTGCGGAGTGTCAATCGGTGCATTCGCATCAAAGATGATTTGCGCCTGATTTCTGATTTCCGTTCCAGTTAGAAGGTCCTCTTTGGGCATGACTGTGAAAAGAACACTCCCATCGCCTTCCGGGGCATTGACATTGGGCGGCAGAAAGCCTGCCAACGGGTCCTCCGTCGGTAGTCCCGTCGTCGGATCAATTGAGGCGAAACGCCAGGTGAGCCGTCCTGTGTCTTTATCCAGCGCTGCATTTATCCTGACGATTAGATTATTTGCCGGTCGGAGATCGACATCTTGATTGAACTCGCTGGAATCTTGAGGCGGATTCACCAACTGGTTGCCAAAGGCGATGGGGCCAAGACTAAATGTATTGAGATCGAGTTTCACAGAATCGAGCTGGTCTGTGATAACCACTTCTTGAGCGGGGGCCGTTGCTGTCGCCACATTTTCAAAGTAGATGGCATATCGCAAAGGCTCTTGGCCGGAGACGTAGCGCGCAACACCCGCGCCCGTTGAGCCGACTTTGTCGTTGGGGTCTCTTGAATTGACAACTGAAACAGGCAGAGTGCTCTCTCTTAACCGCTGAAAAGGCTCCTGACAATCTCTAAATATTTGAATCCCCCCAATCGCAATCTGTCCGAGTTCCCATACAGTTGATCCGGGAATTTCCCCACCTGCACAACGCGCGGCAAAGTGAGCAAAGTCAACCGAAGCTTCGACAAAGGAGATGACCCGGTTTTCAGTCTCCCCTGTCCGACGCTCATGAACTGCATCATGGGCAGCGCCTATGAACTTACTTAAGATAAGTTGTCTTGTGGCTTCAAGGCAGCTAACGCCAGGAATTAATCCCGCAATTCGGAGTATCTCTTCAGTAACCGCTAAGGAACAGTCTGTAACAGTCAACGCATCTTGAGCCAGGGACCTCACGAGCGGGGGACTTACGGACGTTTTGAGTTGAAAACTCTGGTCTGTGTTTATCTGAAGTGTGATGTTGATTGCACCAGGTGTGTCTGGAGGTATTACAGGCAGGAGCAAGGGCATGAGTTTCTCACCATTAGCTTCCACAAACTCAGGCACTTGCTTCCAATCGATTGGCGGTGCGCCCACGTTAGGTGCTGGTTCCGTTAATGGGGTTCGGACGGAAACTTCAGCATTGATGGGAATTCCCGCCAGCCAAAGCGGCACGGCATACGCATCGCTGTTGCCATGATTGCCGTAAACAATCGTGAAGGTTTGCGGTCGGCCAGGCCTGATGGTGCCACGTCCGAGGATGTCGACCCAAAGTTGTGAGTCACCACCAGGTTCCACGGTAAAAGCATCTTGAAGAGTCATGCTCTCCTGAGTTGAAAGAGTCACCACAACATCGCGCAGCCCTGCAGTTGCTTCGGTTAGATCGAACGTTGCCACGATTTGAGTGGCTGCAATGACAGTGGCATTGATAGCAACAATATCGTTTTGACCTTGTCCGGTCAGTCGGACATTTATGGGTCCAAGCGGAAAATTGATTCCTCCGAGGGTCGCAGTTACGGTGCCCACATTGCCTCCATGATCGGGCGTTACGTTGAACAAACGTGGTTCCGTTATATCAGTGAGTAATCGGACATTATCCAGAAGATAACCCATGTTGTCGCCCCCAAAGCTCTGAAACACCAGCTTGCCACTTGTAGCCGTTGTGACAATTATGTCGCGCCTGATCAACGTAAATGGGGCGTCACTCGGCGGCGTGAAAGTCTCGGTATACACATCACCTAAGCGCACATCTACTCTGTTGAGATCACCCAGTTGTGAACCCGCCAGACTAAACTCCAGTCTGTAGGTTCCAGGGACTAAAGTAAAAGTTGTCTTTGATTCTATGGTTCCGGCCTGAGAAGTCGTGCCGTCAAGATCCAGATAGAGACCGTTCCCAGGAAGAGAATCAGCAAAGCCGTTACCGATCAGATCAACTGAACCTGCGGTTACATTCCAGTTTCTAAGACCAAAGTAGTTTAGTGACCCAAAACCCTCATTCTCTGAATCAAAGTTATCATCCAAAAGTACTGACGAAGGTTCGGCAATCTGCTGAACATCGAGGGAAGCAGTATTACGCCAACTTGGCTGTATCGGCGCACTTGAGGAGGTTACGCGCGAGCGCATCCGAGAGATCTCAAGCTGTTTTGAAGAATGGCTTGGCACCACTAAGACGCTGACGAACAATGTAGATAGAAGTGTCAACACTGTTAGATACTGGGAATGTCTTCCATGCCTTTTCATCACGTGCTCCTTAGATGGCAGTTGTCGAAAACATGGCCCTAACCGAATAACCAGGCGTGACCCTTAGGCTGCGTGGATCAAATAGAGCTAGAACTTGCGTCTCTCTATTTATTATGACCGAATTTCAGTTGGCCCTTGCGCTTATTTACTTCAAGGAATTCGCTCTTTTTGCCCTAAGCATTTCTATCTGCTGCTTTCCCAAGTCGTGCAAAGTGCTGTCTTTGTCCAGTTTTGTTTTCTGCAGGTATCTCAAAACTTCGCCGAAATCGAGCTCGAGATTGTTTTGCTGAGCATAGTGAATCAACACTGCTATCTGGGCCCTTGCGGCTTCATGTTCCTCGTGTGATATGCCTCCTCGATCAAGGACGGCTGTGAGATGTTCGTTGTATCTTAATTCAGTGTATAAACCAGAAAGAGGGTTAGTCCGAACTCTCGATAAATCTAAGTCAGTGGGAATATAAATTCTGACCGTGTTTTTTAAGATGCGACTGATGTCAGGATGGCCGGCTTCTTCAGCAAGCATTGAAGCTGTTCGTCCTTTGCTGTCAACAGCTTTCCAGTCCGCATTTCTGGTGAGTAAAATCTTCAAAACTTCTCGATGACCCAACCATGCAGCAACCATTAGGGCCGTAAACTGGTTGTCTTCGTGTGGTCCAAGTTTAAAACGACAAGCCGCATTAGCATCATAGCCCGCACCTAGAAGAGTGGTCGTCATCGGGATATCGTTTTGAGCCACAGCTTCGAACAAAGCCGTATGATAGGTACAGAGCTGTTCTTTTGAGAGTCTAACTCCGTTTACCGTCGTCACCGTATAACGATTTGATGACCTCAGTCCTCGTAGGTTCAGCAATGTTTCTTAATGCATTATATAATCGTGGAGCTGCGGGAGAACCGGGGTAAAGGTTGGTGAAGTCAGCCACTTCAAGGTACCGACCAGCATCATAAAAGTGAAGGAGTTCATGAATTTTAATTACAACCTCGTGCGCCACTACGAACTGACCATTACGAAGCGCCTCAAGATGCTGACGGTGCAATACACGAAATTCAGAGAGCGCGGAGTCCAGGTCTTCGTTACGCTTTCCGTCAGATCGATTTAAGTTACCTCTTGACTGTTCAGCTTTCTGGTTGACGAACCACCGTTCTACCTCGGCCGCTCGAAGTTCTAAGGTCGCGATAAGTTCTGCACTTGATTTGGCTATTGAGGCCTCCTCGATCGGTTTCGTTTTCACGATCGAAATAATTGCTATCAGTGCTGTTAAGATAGCGATGGTAATTATTACCCACGCCGATATTGCAAACCTTCGGGCTCGTTTCTCTATCTGAACTAAAGCGATTTTATACTGCTGATCTTTTGTGAGGCTATTGATCTTAATTTCCAGAAACTCGAGAGTTTTCGCGATTAGCGGAGCTCGATCTTTATCGGCGGCCGATCTTATTAGCTTTCCTTTTTCAACAATTTGCTTTCTATAGAGAGACACACCAACGGCAACAATAAAAGCCACTAGGGTAAGACCTGAACTGACGTATTTTATTGCTTCCCACATGTTAGACTGTCCCCATACCCGACCTAGCGGATCGAGCAACTATCGCCAGACTTCTTAGCGCTTGGAGCATAAGGCTCGGACGGGGATATTATCCGGCTTGGTGAGAAGACTGACGTTTTTCAAAAGCGAAGTTTGCGAGGACTCAGAGCCTAGAAATCAGCCCCTCTCTAAACCTACGGGAGGTTATTCCTGTTCGAAACGGAAGTCAATACAGGAATAGGTATTGTGAATTGAGCAGGCTTAATCACCGGTACTTGTTTTCGCGGTTCGTGTCGTCATGAAAGAGCAGCCATAGCTTTTCGTAGGCGATGAAAGTGATTGTGTAAAAACCTCGAGGATTTGTGAAACTATGTCTGTGATGTTCACACGCATCAGAAAACGTCTGGATGAGGTGCTTCGGTAGTTTGAGTGGGCCTGAGAAGTAGGTTTGGCTAAGCGGATAAGAAATTAATCCCACTTCAAGTCACTTGGGCGAACAAGGGTTTCTTTCGCGTACCCTATGGAGCAGCGCGGTCTTTGCGACGCGATCTTGAGCCATTCATCGGAACCAGGGCTCGGAATGAGGGGGGTTGGACCTTAAGAAATGGCGAGCGATTTGGTGTAGTTGCTTCCAATATCACTATTAGCTAATTAGACCTGACTCTAGATCCGGTTTAACATCCTCGGACATTGCTTGTTTGTATCCTGCTTCGACTGGCTGTTCTACGGCTCTTGCAAAATCAATCAAATCTTCATCGGTGTGGTTAATGTAGATCTGCGCGGTTGTTTTGGGATCTTTATGACCGAGTGCGTTGGCGATATCTACGAGGTCGATCATTTTCTTGACTCTGGTTCCAGGCGTGTGCCTTAAGTCATGAAAGTGTAGGCCGAGGTGAGTAAGGCCGGCGTTCTCTAGCGCTCCGGCCCAGGCGGTGCGGACGTTGTTGGATATTCCGAATACCAAGTCCTCGGATGGTTTTTTACCACGCTGAACTTTGAAGGCTTTTTTGGGTGGGTTGCTGATTACATCCAAAAGTGCTTCTCGAACTCGTGGCGTCATCTTAGCGTTGCGAGTCTGCTTGTCGCCGCCCAAGTCTTTATAGTTGAGTAATCCGTGTATGGTCCCGGAGCCGCTAAAATCTATTTGAGCCTTTTTGAGATGTATAAGTTCTCCGAAGCGGGTGCCAGTGTCGACGGCGACAATGATGAGTGCTCGCAGGTGTCTACGGGCCGGTCTTCAGTTTCACACGCTCGCAGGAGTTTGATTTCCTGGTTGAAGGTCAGGAAGAGATTTCGTTTCTTGTGATCGCTGGATTTGATGACTTCGTTCTTGCGGGCAAACTCGAATGGATTCTGTTTAATCCACTGGTTACGTTTGGCTCCATACAACATAGCTCGAAGGTTTGTATTTCGCGGGCGGCCGTTCCGGTGGCAATGTTTAACCCTGGTGCCGTTCGGGCGGCGGCGGGTGGAGCGGAGCCGATGGGAGCGATATCGCTTTAGATCGGCGATGGAAATATCCTTGAGCTTCCTGGCTCCAAAAAAGTCTCGGAAGTGTTTGAGGTGTGCTTTGTACGCGCTTGCATTTCTAACGCCAAATAGTTTTTCACCAGTGCTGTTGTACTCAGCTTCGACGTAGATTTCTTTTTCGCAGTAGTCGGCTAATTGAGCAAAGGTGACGACATTGGTTTCTATTGCCTTCGGGCTACGTTCTTCTAATTCGTTGCGTAGCTTTCGGAGTGCTTCTCTCGCGGCACTTTGTGTTTTGCGTTCTCGGTGGGCGAACTTTCGTTTACCGTGCTCGTCGTGTTAGCGAGCACTCCGTCATAGATGATCTTGCTGTTACGTTTACGTTTGTAGACACCTTCTGTGTAGCTTCACATTGAAGTTCTCTGGGGGATTCAGTTTTGGGATTGTCCTCAGGTGGATGGGTGGAGATGAGCTAAGGTGACGATACGACAGAATAAAAACGAATTGTGACCCACAGAATGAAACTGAATTGTGCGGGTAACTGTGCGCTCGAACGTTTGGCAAATGGAAAAGAGACTGGTGAGCCGTGGAGGCTGTTGCCCAGGGCGGAACGAATCGAAATTGGGAACGGAGCCGAAAAGCTGCCACCACTGCTTGCCCAGAGGGTCTACCGGCCGCAAGTTGTCGGAATCATCGTCGGAATGACCGAAGATCTGCTCGAGATCATCATGCGTCGCTACGAGCGTGCGAGTACTATTGTGACTTCCAATCGACCTGTGGAAGACTGGGGCAAGCTGCTGGGCGATGCCGCTACGGTCAGCGCCATGCTCGATCGTGGTACCGACGCACCTAGTACGAAAGGCAAAGTTCGAAAGGGCGGAAGCCTTTAAAGACGCTGAGTTGTTTTCTCGGGTAGCTTCAGACTGGGGAATACCTGCTGTCCTTCGCCACTCATCTCGTTTGTTTGTTGGTTGCTTGTCCAGGCGGGCCTTCTGCTCTTGTGACGGCCGGTTAGCCTCGGCAACGAGGCAAACACAAAATTAAAAGATAATGAACAACGAAGAGGCAGAAGGGCCAGGGCACTCGACTTCACTGCGATGGTACTCAAGGTTTACTACGAGTATCCTGCCAACGCGTCGGCGAGGTAGTTGCCAATCTCAGAAGATTCTTTTCTTCAGGTGACGAACAGGAAGCAAACTGAACCGGAAAAAGATGCTCGCTTTAAGGCAGGTTCGCACATCACTAAAAGTTCATCTCATCTACTTTGAAATACCAAGCATTGACATTGAAGAGAGGTTCTAAAACTCGAAGTTTATAGATGGGATTGATAGCTGCCAAAAAAGCTCTTCGGGTTTGATGGGAGAATCGCTGGCCGTCAACGGTAGAATTTTTAATATCGGTAATTAGTCGGTCATAAAATTCGACTGCAACTGGAAGATTTAATCTAAGCTGGACAATTTCCTTACCAGCTTCATTGGTTGACAAACATGCGCTAACGATTGTTGTCCTAAACGCATAGTCTTCCTCCTCAGTTTGTTTGCGAAGCACGTGAATTACTTCAAATGACGACGAGTTGCGAGACAAGCTTTGAACTATTCGCTGTTCCTGCCCTAAATCCCCTCGTCCGATACCGCAATAACACTCATAAAGTTTTGTTATGACACTCGTCTTAGTCTCAAAAGTTATTTTGTCTATCGCAGGATCGAGGACACAGAATTTATGATTTCGGAAATCCTTGTCTTTATCCAGGCTTACTTCTGCAAGTTCCAAGATCACTTTGTTATAGAGCTTCTCATCTGCCTCCCATTCATTATATGAAAGCTCACAGACATCTGTTGCAACGTCATTTTCGCTCTTGTCGGCGTTATATTCCTCAAGTTCAGTCTCACTAAGGTACCTTCTATGGCTTTTTATGTTCAGGCTCCATTCTTCCCATTCTTCTATTGAAGGATTACGTAATCGGTGTGTAGTTTCAAACGAGTGTGAGCCATTGGGCCGATGTAACAGAGTGACTGAGACGGGGAAGTTATTGAATTCGTAATGCTCCATTCTGTCGGATTTTTCGTCATCATAAGTTTCATGTGCTGTTGTAGGCTCCGGGGAATTAGGAACCTCGGAGTTCGGCACCACTTCAACATTGATAACCGAATCGAGCGCCTTAAGCTCAGTCGACCGCTTTGGATCGACATTTATATGTGGTGTCATAGATTGTCCGGAGATCGGATGTCGACGCCAAACCATCGTAGCTTGAGTCACTTCCTGTCCCAACGTAGGCTCAAACCGCTTGACGTGATGCTTTATAGGATTATGGAGTGCTTTGGTGTTCTCAATCACTTGTTGTATTAGTGGCGTTTTGTAGGCTCTGGTATTTTCAAGAGCTTCGTGTAAGACAGGACGCCGCAGAATTTTTAGGTTTTCACAGGCACGATGCATCAAAGGCTGGTGAAGTGCTTTCGCATTCTCGATAGCATGCTGCATCGTGTCAGCCTTCAAGGCAATAGCATTTTTGATAGCATGACGAACAAGTTCACCATAGGAGCTGTCAAGGACTCCTGAGTCTAAGGCCTGCCGCGATAGCAAATTGTCTTGCTTACCAAGTTCTTGCCAAACCTTATACAAACTATCTCTAACTGATTTATCCAGCGTATTTGTGGAATAGCGCGTCTTCACATTCCAACCCTGAATCGCATTCCGATGTACGGTGAACCGTCTAGCGTTCGAGAGAATATTTAAATCATGGCCAACGTTACCAAGATAATCGGCTTCGTTGGAAACCATGATCTTCCAAACAAGTTCCGAAGCTCCTTTTCGATATCGGTTCAATTGCCAATCGATCAATTTAAAACCCGAAGCTCTGAAGAACTCGGCGTGGTTCCGGAAAACCTCCTCATCGGTTGTAACGTGTATCTCTTGTGCACCATTGCGCACCATATCTGAAACTGCCAAGTTCATAAGAGTTGAGCCAAGTCCACTGTCACGAGAAGTGGGAGATACGGAAATATGACATAACTTGGATTTAACACCATTTTTGGTGATCGCCAACCCATGAATTTCGGAACCTTGCCATGAGGTAAAGATACTTCTACGTCCGCTTACAACCTCCTCCTTAATACGGTCATACCATTCAATTATTCCGGGATAATATCTCCGAAAGTTGATCAGATAACTCTTGATTTGAAAATCCGTAAGCTGAAATGACATTAATCTGACCCGCCTGGCCATTCTCGAAAATAGCTTGATAGCTTTAACTCCTGCTCATCATACTCTGAGGGCGACACTTTCGTTTTAGTTGACATCCGAAACAGTTGAATTCTAGCAAGTAAACTACCATCGAAAAGTTTAGTGTTCATATCTGTTGCGCGCACTTCAAAAATAAGAGGGGTCCCCCTTTTTATTCTACCTTTGTGTCTGCCAAATTTAGGATGCGCGAATCCCGCATAATGAATCCTAATATCACCGATGCGTTCTGAGATAGCGACAACCTCTACTGCTACGTCGTAAGGAATGTAAAGCCGTTCTCTCGACTTCATGATGTAGAAGCTCCCACGTTTTAGGATTACGGATCGAGAAGATCCGCCATTACTTATTGAGATTTTCTCAAAATAGAGAGTTGGATCGTGAGAGTATTTTCCCTTTCGAAGATCAATTGGCAGATAAGTCTTGCTATTCGCCTTGAAAATATGAGGGAAACTTGGATCGCCGAGATCCACTGTAAGATCGAACAAACCTGGATCGGCGGTACGAGCTTTCCCATATTCATTAACAAGATCTTCCCACGGAACAACTCCTTCCGCGCGATTTTTTTTCGGCAAGTACCAAAAGGGAGTACCAAAGTCACGAATCAACTGCCGATTGATAACACAGTCGTAAGGAGGTCCCGAAAACAACCGCAATTGGTTCAAACTTTGGCCGGGCCGCACTTTAATTGAAAAGGTCTGAGGCTGAATAAGAAGAAAGAGCGGACCGCTGTATCCAGCCTCGACGACATCATATTCGCGGCTGTTATTTGTGAGCAATCGAGTTATTACATCCAATCGGCCGATGCTGCTTTTGCCAGTTGCACGGCCATTTATGTTCATTGGCAACTTCAAATCGTGATCTAATGTTACTAGATAAATGTGTCCTCTTTCGAAGAAAAAGTGTCTTCCTTTAGAATCTACACTTAAGCTGATTTGATGTCTTCGGGCTTGAAGTTCCTTCAATTCGGTCGTAGCCGGTCGCTGGCCTTGTGCAAGCTGCCAGCCGACGCTTCCCAATCTAAGATCAAACGCGGATCCATCTATTTCAAGCGGGAGAGAATCTTGACATGTTATGGCTCCTTTTTTGAACAACTGCGTAACTTGGCCTGTCGCGAGGACGCCAGGACTCATTTCAACAACGGGAGTGACAATCGATGAACTATCTGCCATTATCCAATCTAGATTCGCATTAATCCCAGCCGCCCTTTGAAAGGCTTGGGAACAATCCGAGTTGGGTTACATAACAACCAAGCGTATCGTCGCCCATTTAGGTTCCCTTCGTTGAGGTGTTGAGACCGCCAACGGTTCCAAGTATCATCATCGAATTCGATACAGGCCTGAAGTTCGCAGACTCCCACTAAAGCACCAAACTGCAGATCTTCTTTTCTAAAAGAGAATTTCCTTAAGAGGTTAGAATTCCGTGTTGTACTCGCATGTAGCCAGAGCTCGCCACGATGCTGAGTCGGCCAACTACGGACTTCAATGGTTTTTCGACCAGATAAAATTAGTTCTACCCAAGGTTGGCGGATACTTAGTGCTACTGGCATTTATCGAAACAGCTGCCTGGTGATTCAAAGCGACTTAAAGTCTGACGTATCCTAGACTAGGCAGACGAAATGTCAAAGCCCAGGTACTTCATACCTCGTCGCCAACTCAGCAAATGCCGCAAGATTCTTGTTTTCGAGCAGTCCTTTTTTTCATTTTCAAGAGATCATTCTCAAAAAACTTGGTCGGCATGAGCAGTTTGGCCCTGAGATTAGCCACTTTATTTATCAAGTATCCCGTTCGTGCCGGATCTTTCATCCGGTGCTTAATTTGAAATCCCAGATCGTTACCGTCAAGATGCAGACCTTCCCCAGCATACCGTAAGAAATGACCCTCTAAGGCTATTGTTCCGGCCCGAACATTGAGGTGTAGGCTGGAAAATGTAGGAAATCGGAATGTTGTTCGATTCGACTGGGATGTTCAAAAGAGTCGGCGACATATCTGGGTCTTCTAATTAAGCACCACCTTTCGCAGAACCTGTTACCTCTTGACAATACTAAACGCGAAGGGAAGAAGTTCACCGATAGTCGTTCTTTTAATTTTAGTTGGATTCGATTCGTTCCCAAGCAGGATAGGGATTTCTGGATTGCCCTTACAGAATTCCCAAATGTGCTGCCGACAGTCGCCACATGGCGATCCACCGTCTTTGTTATGAACTGCAATAGCAACTATCTTTTTTTTGCCTGAGTTAGCGAACATCATACTAATCGCGCTACGTTCAGCGTGACTGCCGGTGTAAGCAATATTTTCTATATTGCAACCAACATATATATTCCCCTCCTCGTCCATTACTGCTGCTCCAACCTTATAATCGGAGTATTTAGCATAAGCTTTTTTCCTCACCCCCTTTGCTTTTGCCAAAAGAGTTCGTTCAGCTTCTGATAAGGCCTCAATTCTAAATTCTTGCATGTTCCTCCTTTTCAGGCCATTCATCGGGCCCCGAGGTGAGTAGGAAAGCCAATCTTTCCCTCGGTGATCACCTCAAAAGCGTTAACGAGTAGTCGCCGGGAACTAAAGTAAGGTTCTTTTACGCCGCAACCTTCCCTGTTGTCCAGATGAAAATAGTTCTTGCCTGTTCATAACGGTTTTTTATATCTGTGTGAAGCGGAAGCGGATAATGCTGGAGAGCAACCCGCCAGGAATAACCAGCCGGAAACTCATCAGACGATGAGAGAGTGTGGCCTTGGCGTCGCGCCTTCGGATTTTTCACGGATCCAAATAAACCGAGTCCCAAGTTCGGACGGGAATCTCGAGGATATGATTTAACGTATGAGTACGCAGAGAAGCAAGCAAAAAACTCGCATGCAAGAATCCTATACTCGCATACAAGAATCACTATCGTCGCTGAGCAGAAAAAGAATTTGCTAGATGTCTTGAGGATACGAGGCGACTGAGTCAGCCCTCGGTTGGAAAATCATGACTACTTACACTCCTCTTCGATTTCTCTGCTACGCCTTTAGCAAGGTTAGTAGCTCTCGCTGCAAACATCGTGTTGACAGAGCATAACGAAGGGATATATAAAGCTGGCTCGCTCACACTTGCCGAATTACGCACAAGGCTAACCTCGCATTCATTTGCGCGGCTTCGAAAAGTGGGGGAACCTTCAAGAATTGGGTCGAGTCGCATTGTGTTGCTAGAAATGGATTCTGACGAGGTATCCGCTCGTCATCGCAAACTCAGAAGTTCACAAGTGAAAGTACTAGGCAGGAAAGAGTTTTTACACGTTGTTAGAGAGCACTTTACAACGTGAATAGTTTTCTCAATCTGAAAGACCGATGTAGCTCCATCAAATCCTTGCGACAGTAACAAGAGAGCGAATGGTGACGTATTCCTATGACGCTAGAAGAACTTGTTCACCCGGATGAAGAATAATTCTGACCAGTATCCATGTATCATTCATAGCAATACTACTTCTCGGCACGACGGTGGGGTGGCATTGCTCCTTGAGAATGGAACGATATGTGCGGTGGCCGCCGAACGGGTTGGAAATCGTTTTAAGCATAGCGGGGATTCGCGAATTGCTTACGATTACTTGAAAGCGCGATTCCAAGATACCCTGTGTTGTGCCTTTGGATCTGATACCGACTACTTTGTGGATATAAGTGATGGGCTAGAAATGTCTAATCATCACCTTTATCATGCCGCAAGCGCTTACTATGCATCTCCCTTTGATGAAGCCGCAGTTTTAATCATAGATGGTCAAGGCTCTGAAGGCGGGAAGCTGGCGTCAACAAGCATATGGAAGGGAGAGGAAGATAAGTTAACCTTCATCGAAACCCCTCATCTAACTGAAGGCACATTCGCTCCCGAATCGATAGGTCACTTTTATACTGCCATTGGCGCATTCGCAGGAATGCAAGAGCTTAATGAGGAGGGTAAGACTATGGGACTTGCTGCCTACGGTCAACCTTCCGAGTATTTAGACTACTTTAGACGATTTGCATGCTCGAATTCCGATGGTAGTTATGTTATTGACCCTCGTTTTACTCTCGCAATTTTAGGAAACACTTTAGGTCCAAAGTTCTATGAATGGAACCCACAACCTCCGGAAATTCAGGAGGTATGGACAGAGTTGTTGAAATTGCGAAATCGCCCAATTAGAGAAAAGGGTAGAGATGTAACAAAAGAAGACATGAACATTGCCTATGCTGGCCAAATCATCTTGGAGGAGATCGTGTTAGGTTTGGTTAGGCGAGTAAAGAGGCTTGTCGGCAGTGACTACCTTTGTCTGGCCGGTGGTGTAGCTCTCAACGCAATTGTGAATGGCAAGATATTGCAAGAGCGGATATTTAAAGATGTGTTCATCTTCCCAGCTCCCGGCGATGATGGACAAGCAATAGGCAAACTTTTCTTTCATATCCATAGTTCCAGGTTAAACGTAGATACAAAAGCAAAGACCGGCTTCTACGGTCCCGTTTACGAACACAACATGATTCAATCAACTATCTTAGAATATGGGAACCAACTGCGGATCGTTACATCAAAGGCTGATGCTGTTCTTGCGGAAGTGGTTGATAGGATCATTGATGGCAAAGTCATAGGCTGGTATCAAGGTGCTTCCGAGTTAGGGCCGAGAGCACTGGGTCACAGAAGCATTCTGTCTGACCCTAGGAAACCTGACATGCGCGAACACATCAACTTAAAAGTAAAACATAGAGAATGGTATAGGCCGCTAGCTCCGATCGTACTGGAAGAAGAAGCCAGTGTTTATTTTGAACTTGATAGACCGAGTCCATTCATGCTGATTATTACCAGTGTAAATCCTAGTAAGAGATCGATGATTCCGGCCGTTACTCACGTCGACGGTACCGCCAGAGTTCAAACTGTAAATAGAAGCCAAGATAACAAAATGTATGATTTAATCCGTCTATTTGCCAACAAAACTGGACTTCCTATGTTGTTGAATACTTCGTTCAATAAACGAGCCGCCCCTATCGTTGAATCGCCAAAAGATGCTATAGAAGCTTTTCTCAGCATGACAATGGACTCTTTGGTACTGGGGGATTTTTTGATAGAGAAAACTTCTGTCTGATGAGAAGCCTCTACACACATCTCACTCGAAAATGCGATCTCAGTTTTGCCTACGTTTATGATGTTTCCTTACTCAGACAACATTTTATGCACCAAATCATAAAAACCGTGTTCAGAACCGACTATCGTCTAGCCACAAAGAAAGATTGGCGCTTCGACACAATCTCACCCAATTCCTTTTTGGAAACTGGAATAAATCGCGAATCTGTTGAAAATCTCGCGGACAATTCGCGGCTGTCAGGAAAAAAGATGGAGCTGTTGCCCGAGTAATACACACCATTATCATTGCCCACTCTGTTGCAAAAGATCGACATAATTTGATTCTCTAGGCTTCTTGCTTTAAGGATATCCCGAATAAAAGTTACGCTAACGCTTGCAGGAGCAACAAGCAGGTCAATCCCATGGCGTCTAGTAGCATCGTGAACAACAGTCGGATCGACGTTGTCGAAACAAATCTGAACGGCGAACTTTAGGTGCGAGAAGTTAAACAATTCGTATGGTGTGCTTCCAGGAGTAAAGACGTCTTGTTCCGAGCCGAATAGGTTTCTCTTGTCATACTTTCCAACAATCTTACCTTTATAGATATAGATGCTACGATTAAATACCAATTCACCGACCTGAATGGGAAGGGTACCTACAAACGCTAAATCACGATTTAACGAGTGGTTAAGGAGAGGCTTTAAGAGGGATAAGAGAGTCTTTTCTCTGATCGCTGTAAACTTGGTGTAGCTACCTAGAAAAAGCTCAGGCAAGACTATCAGAGAGGACGAAAGATTCTTAGTAGACGAGACAATAAAATCAACATTCTCTATCAGAGATCGTTCCTGTGGAGCATATTGTAAGAAGCCTAATTCCATGATAATGAAAACGCGAGGTTCAGGTTCACGCTACCATTACTCTTACCCTAGGACTTTCAAATGCTAAGCCCTTGACGGAAAGTGTCACGCGTGGCGGACCAGGCCTCAACCGCAGTTGAATCCGCTCAGCAGGTAAAACAACACCACCAGAACTACCATCAATCGCAGATTAAATTAACTTTTGAAATGATTCAGATCTAACTTGCCGGGAATATTCACGATTCTAACCTCTCGGCAAGTCAAGTGCCAAAGGTAACGGTTGAGAGGCTTATCTAAAAAGGGCACCCTCAACATATTGTAGTCAAAAAAATTCTACCGCCACTGGCTGTAGTATGTCAAACCGACGTTTTGAGGCGACCAGCGATCCGCTCGACTAATTACATTTGGGGCACAAACGAGGTTACATTTGGGGCACAAACGAGGTCGCGGTAGGCACGGCCTCTCTTTCGTGATGAAATCAAATGAGCACAACGCGTTGGAACGAGACTTAGCACGTACTTTCTCGAGTGGACCGCGGGCGAGGGGCCCCGGTGGAACGACTAACGGCACAGATATCGCTTAGCTTTATGCAAAGGTTTGTTAGAGCATTCTGATGCGTTAGCCTGGAGCTTTATGTCGTGAGTTAATGTACGCTATATCCGCCATGTGGTTTTAACATCTCCGCATCGCACATTGTCCTCTGCAGCTCTCACTTGATAGTCTCCCACACGCCGTTTATTAACGAATGTGCACATTGACTGAACACATGTCAGCGACTACGAATGCTCAGGCATCATTCATCGTCAAGATTGCGTGTGTGATTGGCCGAGCTTACCCGCTCCGCAAGAACAGGCAATGTGCTATAGCAATCTTTGCTAATGAGGACGCCCAGCCTTCTTGAGTTAGGCAGAACTTCTGCAGTACTTTCGATGGATAACGCTAAGGTGCTGAATACGCAGCATGATTAAGTCTTTGTACGGAGCAACTAGCTGGCCGTAACGGATAGATTACTAGCGTATCTGTTGGAGATACAGCGGGAAGTTCTCATGGTTACTCGATATCGGATTTAATTCGTTGATTTGCTTCGCGATAATAAGATTCGGCAACTTCCCGAAGAGTACTGGCAAGCCGGTGATACCCCTCAAGTTCCACCTGTTCAGCCTGCTTTCGATAACGATCTGCAAACTCTCTTTCTTCTTTGCCCTCCGGATCTACAAAGTAAGGACCTCGCGAACTAAGCGTTGCAAATTCGTACCCTCGACGAAGCTCAGCAGCGTTCTTAGCGTCTAAGACCTCGGCAACAGCCCGGTGAATCCAAAAGCCGCCTGGGTCGGGTGGGGAGTAGAACAAAACTTCTCCAACTTGCTCCATAGCAACCGATAAATGACCGGTTTCAGCAGCGCATTTTTTTGCCCGCTGCAACCATCCGTTAAGTGCTTCTGGATCAAAATTGCCATCCTCTTGCATGCCAGGCGGAAGTTTCCATTGCTTAAGCAAATTGTAAGCGCCCGTTGCTAAACCTTGCTGTTTTTCGGAAGGTTCGTCTTGCCGTTCTGCAGCCTTGTCGGGGCGAAAAACAGCACGGATAACCTCGCAGAAAAAGAGAGGGTCGCGCGCTAAAGTCTTCTCAAGTAACGTGGGTGAAGCGTCAAAGCTTTCGTTAAGCAATCCGATAAATGACCATTCGATTGTAAGGAGCGCTCCCTGATCAGTGTTTGGATCTCGTTGAAGCCGCTTTATGAGTTGGGTGACACCATAGGGATCGATCCTCCTTAGTGCTTCGGAGGCCATCAGTAGGGCTTTCAGGGCACGGACCACCTGATGTGGATTTATCGGCTCATTGGTGTATACGCGGGTTTCAAGCGCCGAGATCGCCGCAAGTACCCGATCGTTTTCAATCAAACGGTCAATTGCCCACTCTAGGTCTCCTTGGGCTTGATACGGATTAGCATGAGTCTTGTTCCAATACTTGCTTTCATCAGAACCCAAAAGGCTCGCTGCCCTTTCCCAGGTATCTTTTGTGAAAGGTAAGATTCCCAAGAGCGTAGCTTTCTCGTCACCTGACCAATTCGACATATCAAGACTGTCTATCCAACTCCAACCCTTTGACTGAAATCTTCCTATCACGAAACCACTTACGAACTGAGCGAGGCGTGTTGATGGCGTGACAAATAGTTTGGGAATAGCTTCGGGCTCATCGGTATCCGAACAAATTGCTGCGAATGCAAATCCCACCTTCCAAGGGGATTCAACGGCTTGAGCGAACTCCAAAACGGCTTTGATTCCGGCCGTAGAATATATATCGTTCACTGCCTCTTTTCTGCGTTCATCGAGTCGCTTCTGTTGCTCATAGAAGTTGTCTTTGCCTTCATACAAATCGAAATCTTTATCCGTAAAAAGCATCTGGTGTCTATAACTGGAGGTTTCGGGCTGTATAAGGTTAGCGATACCTTCAAGCTTGTTTACATCTTCAGGTTTCATGGCCCAATCTGCACCAGCATACTTTCGATGGTTGGTCACCAATGTAGTTAACTGCTTCCAGATGGGAAGTCGTTCACCTTGAGGCAACGAAATGAATTCGGTCGACTCGAGGTACAACAAAAGCTGCTCGCGTGTGTCGGTCGGAAGGTTATTCAGCCTATTCACAAGCGTCACAAGCTTCGCCCGATCCGCCTTGGCCATTGTTAGTGCCATATTTGCGTAAGCGGTTACTTGTTGCCAATAATCAGAATCGGTGCTTCCCTCTGACCAACCACTCGGAATTATCCTTCGCCAAACAGGTTTCCGTGTCATCGATGATGACTGGTGCGACTCAGGAAGCAAATCGAGTAAGAGTTTCCATGCAACATCGGGCAACTCCTTTTGTAAAGTGGAGACCGCACTAATCCGCTTTGCAACACCAGCGCACGTTTGCGGAAACCATGGAAGAAGGATCGCTCTGAGAGAATTTGCAGGTCGATTGCTCCAATTACCGCCCGGATCCATAGCTGCCAATTCACCCAATAATATGACTACGCTAGTCAACAGGTCCGCGTCCCAGGCTAATGTCTCCAATCCCCAAAGCAGCCCAGTGGTGTAATTCCTGCCGGTTATCCCTGATCTTTCTTGGGCAAATACTCCATCGAATGGGCACGGCTCGGCGTTCAACGCGTTCTCAATTGCGTCCAAAAATACCTTGGGAGCAGCTTCTGCAAGCAGCGGTAACACATCATTTAAACTAGCCCAGAGTCTCCAATCGGCATCCTTCAGGAGCTCATGGACCGAACTGCGTGCAGTAAGCTCAGCTTCGTTGCTTGAAGCAAAGGTGAGGGATTCTGGATAGCTGCCGAGGAGTGCGAGTGTTTCCGCCATGCCGGAACGCAAGGTAAGTGAATGCTTAAACACTTTTCCATACAGGTTTGCCGCAAAACGTTGTTCCGGCTCTAAATCAAATTGAGGGTCATATTCGCTCAGAACCTCCCTAGCCAATTTCTGGAATCGATCAAGGTAATCGTCATGAATCTTAGGTCCAAGTACCGTCCACATCTTAAGACGGTCAGCCACCTTCCATCTACCATTTTTTTGACGAACAGGTGGTTCAGAGTCAAGCGATACATCTCTAATGGATGCCAACCATTCCTCGCTATCTTTAATCATCACCTTCAATTAACCTTCTAATAATTTCGCGATCTGCTTCAACTTTCTCATTCCAAGAGCCAAAAAGCGATGCAACCGTTAGAGCGTCCGCATGCGGGCTCTTTAAATAATCCACTGCTGGTACAGGCACTTCCGTTTGCGTAGGCGGAACGTATTCTGGGGGAATCTGCGGCACTCGTCGCGTAAAGATGTTTCTAATCTCATCAGACACCGTGTCACTAGTCAACGTGCCAGCACTCTGATTAAAGCTGGCTACCTCGCGCGCAACCACATCAAATATGCCCGAAGCGTCCGTGTTCGTAAATTGGGCAATGATGGATCTGAGGAAAAAAGAAGTAATCCCGGTGCTGATGTCGAGGTCGCACGGCAACAAATGGAAGGACTTAAGAAATTTCCACAGTTTGTCATCTCCTATATCAACTCCGCCGTTTGCTCTCCTTAGTTGCGCCCGGAATGCGCCAAGCTTCTCTCGCTTCGTCGCGCTGCTGAATTTACCCATGTTTATTTTTTTCAAGAATTCTTCGGGTGTCTCAGATGTACGCGCCCACTCCAATATCACTCTGACTTCATTATCTGTCGCAGTTAACGGCTGCGTGATTAGGGCAAAAACATCACCAGTAGTATCGAAGACCTGTGGGTCATTAAAGTCTGACCATGCGGCATTAATCACATCGCCAAACACCAGATCGTTTGCCGTAATGCTGACAGAGTGCCTTATTTGGGCTAGCAGCTTTGCCTTTTGCTCACTAGATTCACCAAAAGCGATAAAATCATCGGTGTTGTATCCTTCATAATGGCCCTGAAGTTTGATTTTCGTGATCGGTAGTGCGGGTAGACACGGCGCATTTCCTCCCGTAAGCATCAGCACAACGAACATTGTTTGAACCTGATTCTCAAAACGTGACCCACCTGCTCCAGTTGCAAATGGGTTGCTGAGCTGTTTACCAATGCTGGAATGCGGCTGCCTGCTTCGTACGTTTTTGCGCCTTACCCGACCCTTTTTGGTCATAACTTTCTCAGAAATACTGGGCAGTTTCGCGCCAGAGGAAGGTACAATATCCGCCGTTGCACATTGGAACTTCGAAGATTAGAGGCATATTGTAAAACCAAAGCCATAAGTGCCTTCACATTTTCCAGTTGAAATTGTACCTACCCACAAGAAATCTAAAAAACAACAGTTATTGACTTTCAACTCCAGTGAGGTATAGCATTCGCTCCGCTCGCACCAGTTTGTAGTATTAGCCCGGCCTCGAATCTGCCCTCTTGGCTACTTCCCGACCGGACTTCCATTTTGGTTGCTGCCCAACCGCAGCGTTCCCCAACCAGGAGGTCCCACCATGCGGCTCATCCGCACTTCAAGCGAATCCAAAATGCCTCGAGCTACTTTGGTCGTCCCGTTTATTGTCATAGTTTTTTTGAGTTTGTCTCTATTTAAGTTTGCTCCATTTCCAACGTCTGCGGTAGCATTGAACGGAATTTGGACTATTGCGGACGATCTAAACTTTGGTCGCTTCTTGCATACCGCGACACTCTTGCCAAACGGCAAGGTACTAGTCGCGGGCGGCTTTAGCAACGGTACTACTGTCAGCAATGCCGAGCTCTACAATCCAGCCAGTGGCAGTTGGAGCAATACGGGCGATTTCAACTTCGCTCGCCAGAATCACACCGCGACACTTTTGCCAAACGGCAAGGTGCTAGTCGCCGGCGGCTATGACAACGCGCTCTTTTTCCCTTTCAACAAAGCCGAGCTCTACGATCCAGCAACTGGCAGCTGGAGCAATACGGGCGATCTCAATTTCGCTCGCTACTCACACACTGCGACGCTGCTGGCCAACGGGAAAGTGCTGGTCTCTGGTGGCATAGGCACAGACGGTATAACCACTAACCTTCTCAGCAAAGCAGAGTTATACGATCCAGCAACTGGCAACTGGAGCAATACGGGCGATCTCAACTTCGCTCGCGAGCGGCATACCGCGACCCTGCTGGTCAACGGCAACGTCCTAGTCGTGGGCGGCGCAGCCAACTTCGCGCTCAACAAAGCCGAGCTCTACGTTCCAGCCACTGGCAGCTGGAGTGTCACAGGCGATCTCAACTTTGCTCGCCTGATCCACACTGCGACCCTGCTGCAAAACGGCAAGGTGCTAGTCGCGGGCGGCAATGGCAATAGTCTTACCGTCAACCAAGGCGAGCTTTACAATCCAGCCACTGGCGGTTGGACTATCACGGGCGATCTCAATTTCGGTCGCTTCTTGCATACCGCGACACTTTTGCCAAACGGCAAGGTACTAGTCGCGGGCGGCTCGTTGGACGCTTCTGGTGCACCGATCGCCAAAGCAGAGTTATACGATCCAGCCACTGGGAGTTGGAGCAACACGGGCGATCTCAACTTCGCTCGGGTCTTCCACACCGCCACATTGCTGGCAAACGGACAGGTACTGGTCGCTGGCGGCACAGGCAACAGCTACAATAAAGCTGAGCTCTCCGAGCTAGATGCATCAGGTAGCTCCTGGACCAAATTGTCTCCCACTGGCGAACCGCCGGCACCGAGAAGTGGAGCGATCGTTCCCGTTTATGATCCATCCTCGAATCGATTGATCATATTTGGCGGGAATACCATTATTCCGTGCTGCACAGCGTACAACGATGTGTGGGTGCTCACGAATGCTAATGGTTTGGGCGGAACACCTCAATGGATCAAACTCAACCCCATAGGGCTATCGGGCTTTCCAGCACCGCGCGGTCACCACACCGCCGTATATGATTCCGCCAACAATCGGATGACCATTTTCGCTGGAGGTCAGTGGAACCAAACCTCTCCTGGGTTCTTCATCTTCGTTCCCCGATTCAACGATGTTTGGGTGCTCACCAACGCCAATGGCCTCGGAGGCGCTTCTGAGTGGATTCCACTTTCTCCTTCTGGCAGCGCACCAGCGCCCCGTGAGCTAGCCAGAGCGGTCTATGATCCAGGTAGTAATCGCATGACCATCTTCGGAGGCGGGAACAACGGAATTAATGACGTGCCCAATGACGTTTGGGTATTGACGAACGCGAATGGCTTGGGCGGAGCACCCGCCTGGATACAACTTAATCCGACCGGTCAAATCCCCCCTGCTGTTCAGTCTCATACTGCAACATATGATCCGATTACGAATCGTATGACAATCTTTGCTGGTTCCACTCCTTCTTTCATTAATGATACCCACGTATTAACGAACGCGAATGGCTTAGGAGGCACGCCCCAATGGATCAACCTCGGCCCAACTGGCCCATTGCCCTCTGTACGAGGTACGCATATCTATGGTTATGACTCTGTTCAAAACCGCTTGGTGATTTCTGGGCAAGGAAACTCATCCGGATTATTTAACGATGTCTGGGTACTCACCCATGCCAATGGATTGGGTGGCGCCCCAGCATGGGTAAACACAATTCCCAACGGTGTATCTTGCTCTCCGCCAGCTGACGTAATTATTCACGGCGGAACACTTGATCCTGCTCGCAACCGCCTGATCGAAGTTCGAGGGGGTTCGGATGTCCCTGCTGCGATTGGACTGGAAGTATGGGTACTAGCGAACGCCAGCGCGCTTGCTGCAGCGCCCTGTGTTACGCCGACGCCTACACCAACACCGACGCCAGCACCTTTGTCAGATTTGTCGATTGAAATGACAGCTTCGCCGGATCCTGTTTTAGCGGGTTCGAATATCACGTATAACATCACGATCACTAACAATGGGCCGGATGCGGCGACATCACTCACGATGACGGATGACTTGATGACCGGCAACCCACCGAACAGCCTAACGCTTCAGTTAATTACGACACCGCTTGGCTGGTCTTTACCATGCGCTATCAATGGAGGGATAGTTAGATGCACCACAGCGTCATTGGCGGCCGGAGCAACGGCAGAGTTCACAGTGACTGCCGCCGTAAATTGCTCAATCGATGTCGGCACTCAGCTTAGTAATACTGCTGCAGTTGTGTCATCAGTTTCTGATCCTAACCCAACAAACAATTCTGCCACTGCCAAGTCATCATCGACCCGAGATATCAGTCCCGCAGATGGTTTTACAAGGATTATCGAGGAAGATCAAAACGATCCTATAGGCAACCGAACGCCTTTGATCCTCATACATGGCATTCATGGCAATGAACAGCCGGATGATACTGACGACATTGCTCGACCTAATTCTAAGTACTTTGAGCAGCTTTTATGTTATTTCAACAGTATAAATTTTAAGGCCAAGTACAAAATCTACAGGTTTCACTATGTTAGTGACCAATTCTCTGTATGGCAGATCGCCCGCGCGTTGCGAAACGATATAGATGATTTGGTTTGTTCTGATAGGAATCTTGACAGGGATTTTGTAATCATTGCACACAGCATGGGAGGCCTAGTGGCTCGCTCGTACATGAATGAGCATTCACACTATGTGGGAAGATATGCAGGGAAAAGGGGCGGGGAAAGAATTAACAAACTCATAACCCTGGGCACTCCCCACCACGGAGCACCTGGAGCCGGCAGTCAGTCCAGGGACGAACTTGCTGCCAACGATTCGTGGAGAACTGTGATGGAATTGCTTTCAGTTTACTACTGGCAAAAGGATCAGATTTCAGGTATGCCGTCTGCTGATATAACGTTTGACCTTCCAAATAGACGAGATTTGTTGTGGGATAATTTCGACAATAGGGTGAACTCCAACAATGCCGACTTAAATACTTGGCTTCGACAATTGAACTCCAATGAGTCATATGGCTCGAAAACCATCGCTTACTATTCCTACATCAATATTTTCGATACGCGGCGGGTCACTTTCATAATACAAAACAATATTAGTCTCAGAAGCCCAGGTGGATTGTTGTTAGGGGCTCTTTCTATACCCGTCAATGACCTCCACCGAAGACTTCTGGTTGCGAACATAGCACTGGATTATGGAATGAATCATGCTTACCTTTTAAACGATGGTCTAGTCCCTCGCGAAAGCGCAGCTTTTAATGGGTTCGCGTTGAATAAGCGAGTGGAGTGCAGGGGGCTTGACCATTTAGATATATTTAACAAAGGGGCAAAGACTTGCGCGAATAATAAGCTTTTGTTTGACTCACTTAGTAACGATCTAAACTTAGTTGGTTTTGACGGCTGGATTCGAGATGATCGAAACGGTGATGTCCTACTCTTCAATTCATCTACGGGTGATTATCAATTCACCAAGTGTGGTGTTAATGGGTTCACTTTAATTGGGAAAGGAAAGACAAAAAACGCGGCCTGCAGGCTTACACTTAACGATGTTCGAGCAGACCGAAAGGTAAAAGCGCGGCTTAATAAATGTGCGACCGAAGGGGATGCATCGATTGAAGTTCTGCCAGCGAGAACACAAATTGATATAAGGGACACGAATACTGACAACAACAACTGTTCCTGCCCATGAGATAGTTTCTAGTATTTTCTATCCCATCAAAGAGATCACCGTATCTATTTGTTTGAATGTTTGAAGTATAAGCAGATAAGCGTATGAAATACGACTGTAGTTGGAGCAAAGAGTAAAGCCACATTGATTGGGATAAAAAGATGTTCCTCAGAATCTGTCACTGTCCATAGAGTCGTGAAGACGAATAGCAGGAGCGTTAAGAATACAAGGGCACTGACTTTTAAGGCATTCTTGGTTCCGCTTGGGAGAGCCGGATTTTTCATATCTACGATAAACACAGCAAACAATCCTATTATCGTCACAAACGGAAATAGCCAAAGCCACCCAATGGCGACCAACATTGATGGGTCGAAGCACCCGAGTATCGCAGGACCACAGTCGAGTCTATTTCTGAGAACCATACCTATAAGAAAATACGTGCCTACATACATCGTCATCAACAACAAGAACAGTCTGGGGGTCAGCGGCTTTATATAATCTTTTGAGAAGTTGTGAGGCGGCATAATAACTGGAAGTCCTTTAAATTCTTTACGAGTATTCGATCATCGTCAAGTATACCGATACGGCACTCCAGTATACGGCACTCCTTCCGCAATAATTGCTCGAGAGATATTACATGGGCGCAAACTGATGAAGCAGATCTCCGATTAAAAAAGCCAGCTCTCGCTGGCCGGTGAATATTCACCTGATTTGCACCAAAGTTTGATTGGTTTTCTGTTCATCTCCCACGCACACCGGTACATAATCGCACCACGAGCACCATTTTCCTGGCCGCTTGTAAAAGTGCCCGGCGAAGATCTCATGCGAGACTAGTTGCGCCTTGTCGAGAAACTCGACCAAATGGCCTCCTGTTCGAGTGCTCTTGTGCCATTCGATCTTTGGCTCCTTGGTTTTTACAAGCACACACAGTGCCGACTGGACCACGTCAGGCTCAGCAAGCTGGTATGCAGTTAACTGATCGGATAGCTCAACTTCGTGTTTCTGGTAAGCGAAAGCGCCGGTCTTGAAATCTACCACTGTCGGTTTGTTGTCGACATCCGCAACCAGATCGATAACGCCAACGAGTGGAAAATCAAGTGTCGTAACGTTCAGCTCGAACACTTTCTCGGTCGCTCTGATGTTTCCAAGCTTCTGAAGCTCTTCCCGAATAAACTTTTCTAGCAGCGCTCTACCGCAGGCTTGCAGCTTGTCCCAGGACTCTTTCGGGCCATAATTAAGTTCCACCTCCATCTCTTCCGGCAACTTCCATTGTTCTAGAAAGTGCATGACCGGATCTGCTTCGTTGCGAAACAAGACAGCTAGAGCCTCGTGAATGATCTTGCCAAACACCAGACTGGCTGCCGGCTTCTTCGGTCGAAGGTTCTCGATGTAATAGAGCCGGTATTGTTCAGGGCAATGAAGGTAGCGGTTAATGCGCGAGTAAGAGAGATAAGGCGTCCCGCTTGAGATGCCTTTCTCTTCCCGGTCTTTAAGGCGTTGCTCAATCATCGCCAGCTCCTTCCGGAAGCGGAATTGGCCGGCAATACCTGCTCAACATTCAACCAGCGGCCATCGTCGCTGGGTTTGGTAATGATGCGGCAGGGCAGATTGAGCTGCATGCCTTCATACAGTTCCTTCGCGCGCTCTCCGAAACCGGCGGCTGCCAGATGTTCTTGCAATTGCTTGCGGCTGCCGAAGAGTTTGAGGAAAGACCCGTTGGACCGAATGACTAGGAAGAGTCGGCGGCCCCACTTCCCATCTTGCCCACCAACGGTGAGCATCATGGCTTCCGCTGCGCCGTTAGACGCTTGCTCTTGTGGCGCCGGACGACTTTTGCCACTGCCGTTACGCTGGAGAAAGTTCTCCACAATCTCGGCCTGAAGCTGCAAGGTTGTTGCTGCTTTGGATTTGATTTCCCTGACTGGGACTTTGTCCACGGGACAAGAGAATTCAACTGACAGAGAATCGATGCGACCGTCGGGGCTCACGCTTCGCTTGATAAACATGTGCGTGGGCCGGTCATTTTGTTCTGGTTCAGATCCTGGCTGGTTTGGAATGTTGCCTTCCTGCTGAATTGCTAACCGCTCCTCCACTTCGTCATTGTTGGAGTCGGATGGTCGAGTGCCCTTTCCTCTTACCTGGTCCAGAACCGCCAGGATGTGTTTGCAAAACCACGGCACATCACTATCGTCTGGATGCTGGAAGTCGGCACAGGTACACGACGGATCGTCAGCGCTGCCACTAACGGTATATGATCTGCTCGGGTCAGCTGCGGCGTAGACTCTGAATCCCTCATCGGTTCTGCTTATCACTAAGGGATCTTGCTTCGTTGCGTTCTTCTGCGTATTCATTTCTGCCTCTCTCCTTCTTTTCAAGATAGGTTCTCAAAGAACCGCTCTCAGATTAGGAAACGGACGGAAATCGAAAAGACCGTGAAACTGGCCAAATCTGGCCAGTAAAGAGAACGGATCCGCCAATTAAAAAGCCCCGCGATCGCAGGGCCCGGAAATATTCTCCGGATTGGTTTTAGTTCAGGGCAGCCATGGCATGCTCGTGTTGCGCGCTGCCTTCCTGAGTTCGGAGAGGATACTGTGCCAGAAAGTTCCCCAGTTTCGCCGTGGCCTGAAACTGCCTCACCGGCTTGAGCTTCTTAAACGCCGAGGTAAAAGCATTAGACAGCGCCCAGAGCGTGCGCGGCTGGAACTGTTCATGCTCGGGATTGAAATACTCTCGGTGGACCACAGGCAGGAGCGATTTGGGCGCCTGCAGCTTCCCTTCGACGAAGGCCTCATAAAGCACGAGCTTCGCAGCCGTATCTTCCAGTGACCGCCCCTGCCAGGTGGTAATCTGATTCTCGAGTGGCTCGAAGTTCCGCTGAATTTTGTCCACGCCGATTGAGATGACATCGATGAGATCCAGCCGGCGCGTGTGCTTGTGCATTACCGGCGTAAAATCGCCCATAAATGCCATATTGTCACAGACCATTACTCGATAACCCACGGTAAGCGCCAGGCGCATGGATTTGTCGTTGGCGTTGCGCAGGCCGACTGAGAAGCGGACTCCGCTAAATTCCCGCTCAAGATCCATAACCCCAAACATCCTCATGCCATCAGGCGAGACCGCATATTCATCCTTGATGACATTTAAGTGTCTGAAGGCTAGCGTTTCGAGCAATGCCTCGACGATCCGAAAATGAGGCACGGGTTGATGGGTGGCAGTGCCTGCAGGTGTTGGTATCTCCTGCAGCTCCTGCCGGCTGATTTTTCTGGTTCCGCAATGTGCAATTAGAGTCATTGTTGTCTTTCCTTTCGTTTTTTGAGTTGGTAAAGAACCAGTATTCAGCTTACGAGCGACAGGGAGGTTCACAAGACCGTGAAACTTGCCACTTTTGGCCAAAAAGACGGTCTTTGTTTTGTCGACGAGGCGATCAAAGATGGAGCAATGGCTTCCGAATCTGACAACCCGATAACATTCATTGGTAGGACGAATTTCCGTAATGCGGGAAAGCTGTTCGGCATCCGGCGCGGCGATCGGCGGGCGCACATGTACGTTATTGGCAAGACCGGTACCGGCAAGTCCACTTTGCTCGAAACACTCATTCGCCAGGATGTAAAAGTTAGCGACGGCCTTGCCCTGCTAGATCCGCACGGCAGTCTTGTGGAAAGTGTTCTGCCGCGGATTCCGGCCAGCAGACAAGCCGACCTTGTTTACTTTAACGTGCCGGATCAATCGCAGCCTCTGGGCTTCAACCCATTGGAGCGCGTGCCACCTCTCCAACGGCCCCTGGCTGCTTCCGCATTAATTGAGGTGTTCAAGAAAATCTGGGCGGAGTTTTGGGGACCGCGGCTCGAGCATATTCTCAGAAACGCCCTTCTCGCTCTGTTGGACCAGCCACAGGCGACGCTCGCCGATGCACTGCGGCTGCTTGATGATCGCAGCTTCCGGCGAAACGCTGCCGAGCGAGTTGGAAACGCACAGGTGCGCAACTTCTGGCTGAGAGAATTCGAGAGCTATCCAACACGCTTCCGGGCCGAGGCGATTGCTCCGCTGCAAAACAAAGTGGGCGCGTTCTTGTCGAATCCAATACTGCGCAAAATCCTGACGCAGGAGAGAAGTTCGTTTGATGTGCGAAGGTTGATGGATGAAGGCAAGATTCTTTTGGTGAATCTGGCGAAGGGTAAAATTGGCGAGGACACAGCCGCGCTTCTGGGAGCATTGCTCGTTACGCAGATTGGTATCACAGCACTAAGGCGAGCCGATACGACGGAAGTAGAACGAAGAGATTTTTACCTGTACCTGGACGAGTTTCAGAGTTTCACTACCATCAGCCTTGCTAATATGTTGTCGGAACTCCGCAAGTATAGGGTAAACATGATTTTGGCGCATCAGTACCTATCGCAATTAGAGCCGCAAGTGCTGGACGCTATCCTGGGCAACGTGGGGACACTCATTTCATTTCGACTGGGCGCAGCTGATGCGCAGATACTGGAAAAAGAGTTTTACCCAGAGCTGACAGCGCTCGACCTCACGAGTTTGCCGAATTATCATATCTATCTGAAGGTGATGGTTGAAGGCGTGGTGTCCAGACCGTTTAGTGCGCGAAGTGTGAGATATCGGGATGGGTAATCCTGGAGATTGAATGGCGGCTCAATGAGGGTACGCCCTGCCCACAACGCTTATGTCTGAACGAAACCAGATTACGGAACATTACTGTCAGAACACACAACGTTTTCCAGTCAATAAATTTTTGCAGCGAGGCACAGGTCGCGGGAGGAAGCTTCTCATTGTCGGTGAGTCTCCTGCTCAAAACGGATGGAGAGAGTCACAAAGAGCCTTTTATACAGCTAAAAACCAATTAATACCGTCTGGAAAGAATCTCGCCGAGCTTTTGGGGAAATGCGACCTCACATTGGAGATCTGCGGATTCACAGAACTGGTCAAGTGTTACGTTGGAAAGGATACGAGCCTATTTTGGCGTTGTGGGGAGCGGTGTTGGGATATCTTTCAAAGACAGCTGGCTGCATATGACTTCAGGGTGATCTTGACGCTCGGCGTAAAAACGTTAGCGCTGATTAATAAGCAACTGAATTCGAATCTTTCAATCGGTAGTATTTCCAAAACTAAAATTAATAGCCGGAGATATTGGTTGCTACCTGTATATCACCCCTCGCCAGCTAATCCATATAACCACCAGAAAAACCTCATTATTATCGAGACTGTTTCAGATGACGTAAGAACAATCTTGAGACGAAACTAAGCTTGCGTTAACCATAAACAGGGGTCGCTTACGATTTTCTCATTCTTCGTTGTGAGCCGGACTTTCGATATGTGAAGAGATCTTGCGGCTCGCAGTTTAGTGCATTGCACAGTTTTTCAATTGTAGATAGCGCAATCATGCGAACATCATCCTTCCATAACCTTGCGCCCATGCTTGGACTGACACCAAGTGCGTTCGTCAGTTGATACCCGCTCGTAATCCCAGCTTCCTCAGCAGCCTCTCTGATACGAGTCGACACCATACGGCAAGGGATCATAAAACTAAAGAGTCTAATACACAAGATAGAAGTAATACTTGACATAGAACTACTATCTCAAGTACTATCGCACGCTTGACTTCTTCCAAACAAATTCAGTGTTTGCCGTGGCTGCAGGATAGTAAGAGATCAATGAAACACTCAAAGTACACTGTCGTTGAGCTTGATCACTTCATTCAAGCTACTCGTGACTCAGGATACAAGGGGACCGCAGCTGCTTTAGCTGAGCTCATTGATAATGCCTTTGAGGCTCAGGCCAGTCACGTGGACATCCGCTTGATCGATTCATCCGATGGAGATCACAGAACCAGGAAGGTTGTTGTTGCAGACGACGGCTCTGGAATGACCCCTGCAGTGCTGAGGCTTGCCTTGAGGTTTGGGGGCAGCACGAGATTCAATTCGCGAGATGGCGCTGGTCGTTATGGAATGGGACTGCCCAACAGCTCACTGAGCCGAGCACGGCGGGTGGATGTTTACAGTTGGACAAAACCCAGCGAGATCTGGTCGACGTACCTTGATGTTGATGAGATCGATGCCGGCCGCTTATTGACGGTACCTAAGCCAAGGAAAGCTAAACTCAACGGTCTGATTGCTAGACCAAAAACGCGCAGCGGAACGATGATCCTTTGGTCAAAGTGCGATCGATTGGACGGCAAGTTTACTAAGAGGCTCGCTGACAAGCTTCACAAGACTCTGGGCCGCATTTTCAGGAGGCAGTTGTGGGATGGATACAGGATCATAATCAACGGTAGTGCTGTGAAAGCAGTCGATCCGCTGTTCCGCCACAAAGGCAACAACTTGGTCGGCGCCACACTCTACGGTCCTCCGCTAAGATATGAGATTGCAGTACCAGTCCCTTCTCTGAGAGACAAAACGTCAACAGTCACAGTTACCTTTACTGAGCTTCCGATAGAGAGATGGCACAGCCTCTCTAATGAAGAGAAACGACTCCAAGGGATTTCGAAAAACGCCGGGGTATCGATTGTCCGGTCCGAGCGTGAGGTGGATTACGGTTGGTTCTTCATGGGAAGCAAGCGTAAGGAGAATTATGACGACTGGTGGCGCTGTGAGGTTCAGTTTAGTGCGGAACTCGATGAGCTGTTTGGTGTCACGAATACGAAGCAGGGGATTCACCCGACGGAGGAGATAAAGTCTATTCTGATGCCAGACATAGAACGAATTGCGCATAAACTCAACGGTAGAGTGAGAAAGAGATATCTCACAATAAAGGCTGGAGTCACTGATTCGGCCGGTCAGCGACTCGCCTCAAGTCGTGACCACCTTCTTGAGCCACCTGCCACTGCGCTCAATGTTCAAGACCGATTCTCAAAATACGGATTGCGGCATGGGCCACAGGTAGCCAAGAATAGAAAGAGCATTGTGCAAGGCCTCGTTTATCGGTTAGAACATAAGATGCTTGAAGAACCGAGCTTCTTTGTTCCGCTTGTCTCTCGGCGGGAGTTGATCGTACTGCTCAATGAAGAACATCCATTTTATAAACGAATCTACGCTCCTATCCTTAAGGGATCGGAGGCATGGCAAAAACGATTTCGGCAGCAGGTCGAGCTTCTGCTTTTCGCTGCAGCCAGAGCCGAATGTAATATACCCGATGAAAAAAAGCAGAGGTGGGCGCGCAGTGTCCGAGAGTCTTGGAGTAAAATGCTGGCGGCGTTCCTAGATTGAGTAAGCACATCGTTACGCAAGTGGCTAGTGATCAGCAAATTAAATTGGTTTTGCAACCAAACGTGGGCGAATTGACGAATACCTTCGTCCATTTTTGCAGACGACTCGTGAAGAGCCTCGGAACTGGCGAATCACAGCGAGGCGAAGTGCTCGAGCGCTTCAAGGAAAAACTGAAGAGCACGAACGGCTTAACAACAACTGCTGAAGTTGATCTCCTTTTTGTTGAGAGTGTTATCCTCGACCTTGTCTCTCAGGATTGGGAGTTAACTGTTAGAGGTTCACGGGTGGAGATGGTACCTCCCACTACACAAGACGATTCTTTGACCGCAAAGGATAGAGTGCGCCGCGGGCACTTGTTGGGACGCGACGCGCAGTTGAAAGAAGCCTCGGTTGCTGAGTTTATTACCGGAATGGAGCGCAGACGTCTGACACCTAAGGGCTGGCATTCAATCTTCTCCCTGATGCGCGACGGTAAAGATCTGGCTGACCGCTTGCGAAATATCCCAGAGACACATTGCTGTACAGAAACCAACACGCCCCTTTCCGAAGTGATTTCACCTTACATTCAGTTTGTGGAAGGCGATGCCACCTGCCTTCAAACGGGACTTCGGCTGGGCGACGTGTGGCGATACTTCCGCCATACATGGGTTAACGAATACAAGTCTATTCCAGGTCGCTCAATCATGATCCTCATCAGGGACGCTGCGGCACCGAACCACCCTGTTATTGGCATTGCAGCTTTGGGCAGTTCTGTCGTGCAGCACAGCGTGCGCGATCGCTGGATTGGCTGGCACCCAAAAACCTTCACGGAGACGCTCGTAAAGAATCCCACCGCCAAGATAGCGAAGTGGCTGCTGTCGTCGGTTGATGCCTTGATCGAGGGAACCTACCAGGAAGACCTACGCCGCGAACGAGTGATTAAGTCCGCAGATATAAGCAACCCGTCAGAAACTGTCATCAAATGGCTGAATGAAGAATCAGCCAGCGCAATAAAACGCCATCGACGCAATCCGCAAAAGGAGATTCATAAAGTTGCCAAAGCAGATCTGGAAAATCCTGAGTATTGGGAAAGCGAGACGCTCACGCATCTCTTCCGAGCAAAACGCTGCAAGCTGCTCGCCAACCTCCTGTCTATACGGAAAACATTTCAGGAAACCGGTCTGCTGCACGGCACCCATGAGGAGTTAACGCACGCACTCGGTTTTGCAAAATGTCGTTCCGCTATTACTCAAGTGGTTCGGATGATGAAGGCCGAGCATGTGGGCGTTGACATGATGGATATCACCGTATGCGGTTCGGTGGCGCCCTATAATTTGCTGCTGGGTGGAAAGCTCGTCTGCATGATGCTCTGCAGCCCACAAGTCACGAACTACTATGCGAAAAGGTACTACGACCAAATCAGCGTGATTGCGTCCGGGATGAAGGGAAAGCCTGTACGGAGGAAACCGAATCTGGTCCTGTTGTGTACGACCAGCTTATACGGAGTTGGCTCCAGCCAGTACAATCGACTTAAAATTCCCGCTGATGTTGCGGGAGGTACGGCGAAGGACAAAGTGATCTATGAAGATCTAGGTCACAGTGAAGGATTTGGTACCTATCACTTCAGCAAAGAAACCCTCAAGCTCGGAAGCACTTTGATATCGCGCCGAAAGGATGGCCGGCTCGTCAATAGCATTTTTGGAGAAGGCGTTAACCCGCTTATGAGGAAGGTCCGCGAAGCGCTGGACATCGTGGAGTTGCGCAGCGACGAACTTTTGCTGCATGGCAACCGCCGCATCACATACGGAGTTTCGCTGGCCAAAAACTTCAAAGAAGTCTTGCTGGGCTTAGATTCTCGTCCGGCTTACGTGATTCCTCAAACGATGGCTCACCAACGAACAGATATGATTGCAAACTACTGGCGACAGCGGTGGCTTGTGACGCGCCTGCGCAAGCCCGATATCTTGGATGAGGTTGCCAAACATAGATTGACCTACCCGATTACACATGGCGCAATGGTTCCGCGTGCGGGAGATATAACGGAAACAGGATCGCTTGCGATGCTTTGGCAATCAAAATCAGGCTGAGCCGAGATTTTCTTAATCGGTTAGAGAGCTTGTCGAGCAAAAAATTCAAAACGGTTCTTGACTATGTCATTTTAAATTCTTATCATGTGGCCGCAACTAGGAGGCTGGTCTCCAACGCGACGGTAAGCGTCGCAGAAGTAGGCAGCAAGTAGTCCTGAACTGGAGCGCCTCTATTGTTGATGGTAGGAGAGGCTGGGTTTCCAGGTCAGGTTTTTTTGTGCCTGCCAAACTACCCCGCGTATCATTGCCGCTGCATTTTGCGGCTGATTTCCTGCGCCATCATTCGCAACGGTTTCCCAGACTTGCACCATGCAAGTCGCCACGGAGGTATGTTCAGAAGCCTCTGCGGTTAACTCTTAACGACCACAACGCGACCAAAAGGGTCGCAGAAAGGTTTAGATGAATCATGTTTACAGCAAAGAATGACACAGTAGAGAGACAGAACGAGTACGTCCGACGCCTCGACGAGCAAGGGTTCGATTACGGACTGGTGGTTGGTGAAGCATTCGTCCGCGGCATGCGTGACATCGGGTACAAGCATACCGGCACTGCACTTGATGAAGAGATCGATAACGCCATTGAGGCGGGAGCGCAAAACATTCACGTGACCTTCGGCTATTCAAAAAATGGCTCCGAAAGCAAGCCCGAGATGATCGCCATCATCGACGACGGCCATGGCATGAGCCCCGGGATGTTGCGGGCAGCCGTGACTTGGGGCGGAGGACACCGGATCAACAGCCGTGAACTCTTTGGCCGTTATGGTTTTGGCCTGCCGAGTTCCAGTGTGAGCCAGGGACGCCGCTTCGAGGTTTTCTCCCGCTTGACGGATACAGAATGGCACTCGGTTGCGATCGACCTGGACGAAATCCAGGCAGGCAACTTCTACAAGGAGAATGGTCGGATAGCAGTGCCCCGCGCTAAAGAGGTCAAGCTTCCGAAGTGGATTGAAAATGAAATCGTGTCGCAGTACGGAAAAGCGGGCTTGTCGCATGGTACCGTCGTCCTCATTAGCAAGTTGGACAACCTGAAATGGAAGACCACGAAAAATCTCACACGCGAGTTAACGGAACATTTTGGCTTGACGTATCGCAACTGGTTACGGCGGGTGAACATTTTCGTCAATGGCATCAAGGTAGAACCAGTCGATCCGTTGTTTTTGGATTCAACGGCCCGCTTTTATGAGGAGAACGAACTGCGCGCCGATCCACTTCCCGAAACCGATATCGAAGTAAAGGATAAGGACTCCCGGGAAGTGATGGGTCACGTGAAAGTTCGCTACTCTTACCTGCCGCCGGGATTTCAAAATGTCGACGGCAAAGTCGGTGGTTCCAGGAACGCGCGGTTCGATATCATGAAAGAAAACAACGGAATTCTTGTCCTTCGTGCCGGCAGACAAATCGATGTTGTGACCTCAAAGTGCCCATGGATTACCTTTGTTAACTATGATCGGAATTGGAAAGTGGAAGTTGATTTCGATCCCGCGTTGGACGAAGAGTTTTCCATAACGACGAGCAAACAACAGATTGTCCTGAGTGATCGGATGTGGACGTTGCTCGAGCAAGCTGGCGTAAAACGAGCAGTCGAGAGCTTGCGGAAGCGGTTCCAGGATGAGTTGCCGATTGTTAAGGAAAAACAGGAACAGCCGACGGAGGACCAGCCGCGCACGTCCGAAGAGGTAATGGCGACTGCGGAAAAGTACAAAACCAGGAAGCCCGAGCCTTCACCAGAACAAAAGGAGGAAGGTCAGAAGCAATTCGATCGGAAAGTCAAAGAACGTGCCAAGCAAACCGGTAAAACTGAAGCTGAAGCGGAACGTGAGTTGGAAGCGGAAGTTACGTCCCAGCCGTATAAACTCTCGTTTGAAAATATCCCCGGCGGCACGTTTTATCGCGTTGAACCAATAGCATCTCAGGTTCACCTAATCATTAACCAGGCGCATCCGTTCTTTACTAGTGTTTACGCCGGACCAGAGAGTACTCCCAGGCTGAGAGCCGGACTGGAACTGCTCCTGTTTGTGATGGCTGAGTGTGAACTGGATGCCTCCGTCGAACGACAACTCTTTTACGATTCCGAGCGGCGTGAGTGGTCGCAACGGTTCAGCACGGCGCTCAGACTCCTGGAACAGAAGGATCCCGCTTCAGATGCTGCGTCTGCCCGTGCGGAGCAAGTGGAGGCCGAGACAAACACGGTAGCAGTCGCCTAACAATCTAACAATACCCAAGGACAGCGGGAGGTACGGCGGTATCTCCCGCTTTTTTTGATGTTTTAGCGAGTTGGAAGAGTGAGAGTCAAGCTTTTATTCTAAAATTCATGTAAGCCTGCGCCTGATCAGATCGGAATTGTCCCGCGTTCGCCGGCATACTAGAATTGATATCTTCTGTCCATGGGCAAGAATACTTCAAAGATCCGTCTCTATGATCTGGCGAAAGAGCTTAAGATTGACACCAAACGACTCATTGAAGAGGTACGAAAGCACGGCGTGAGCGTAAGCGTGCCCTCGAATGCAATATCGAAAGGATTAGCCGAGTTCATCCGCAGTTCTCACTCTCGAGTCAAAAGCTCGAATACTCAAGCGGGCAGGCCGGCCCAAACAGAGACATCTCCCACGTCCATCACTAAGCAACCTTCAATAGTAGAGGGTAAGAGGCTGTATAAACGAGAGTGGACCGGGCCTCTGCCTCTAAATATCGAACAAAGTTTAAATGCAGAGGTAAGGGGTAGTCTAAATGCCATAATCCCTGTATCAGGAAACTCTGTTTCGAAGGACGCAAGTCTTGAATTCGAGGACCGACAGCGGAGGAACGTGTGCCCGATCTGCGATAAGTTGTACTCTTCCAGAAAGGCATTAAGAACGCATGCGCTGCAAGTTCACCATCAGCGTTTGACGTCCAGTGGAAGGGTGCGCAAACCATTGAGATTGGTGTATACGCCAGTTCAAACGACACCTACCGCAGCAAAGGCATCCAAGGTTGCGCACAAGCGAATATGTCCAGTGTGTGAGGTCGAATGTAGATCTCGGCCAGGCCGTAGACGTCATATTCTATCGGCGCACCTGACTGAAGTTATTGACGGTAAATTTTTGGGCAAAGTAAAACCGGGTGAGTTATCAGTAGTTCTTGGTGTCGATCAAAAAGAGGTCGAAAAGGCAGCGAGGCAGATTGGGCTCATTGGAAGCAGCGTTAAGTCGTTGTCTGTTAGTTTATTAAAAGAGCTAGTGCATAAAATTGAACTTGGAGGCACTGAGCCAGATGTCCTGCAGAACTCATCCCGAGCTTCGGAGACAATTGTCGCTTCAGTACCGCAGGATAAGACCCCTTCCGAGCAAGCTCATTCCATTAATCTAAGCGCGGAAATTTTGGATAAAGTTACAGGCCTAGACTTTGGTGAACTCAGACGACTCATTGATGACTGTTTGAAGGGAAGGCAAGTGTGTAGTGAGCAACAATCGCTGTTTACTACAGATCCAGCTACATTGCGCGACTATGCTCAGATTCTGGAGACAAAAGTTAGGGCGCGCTCAAATAGTCCTTCGTACAAAATCGTAGCGCGAATTCTTGAGGACATAGAGATATTTGAAAAGCGCAACGCAGGATTTGTAACGACCAAAATAAACTGGAAAATTCTGCCGCCAGGCAAACACCCGTTTCAAAAGATAGTCGAGCATTTTCAACGCATATCAAAACATCGAAGGGATTTGATTGTTGACATGAACAGGCTACACAAGGCCTTCAGTTTGGGTCCTGAAGAAGTATTTGTTGGGACTGATGAGTTTGAGGGATACGTGGTCTTCTATTTCGCTTCGGCCGAAACGGCGGTTTTAGATTGCCCAGTCATTGGAAATGCCATCTATGTATTCGGCGAGAACTGGAAATCTCTCTCGCGCCTCACGAAGTCCCAATTACTTAGCGCCAAAAGACCTAATGTGGAAAGAATAATCCATTCTGGGGCGTGGTTTTCGCGTCTGCGTTCTTTGGTTACAACCCGTCGTCTCAATGCCAATCTAAATCCTAAGAAGCTCTGAACGCCTCTTTCCCGACGACTCGTGTCATTGTTTTGCTTGTTATTGTTCTTCAACAAATGCCATGCGAAGAGTATTGGTAAAGGCAAGCTACGGAAAAAATAGAGCGATTAGGTAACTAATTTTTAAGAAGAGAGCGAGATTTCCGTTTTGAAGTGCAACACTCTCCGGGCAACCACGATTGCCCCATGAGAAAGAGGAAGTATCGACACCTCCGACAAGCTGATCGGGATCGCCTTGAGCGATTCCTGGCGAAGGGCTACTCGTTTACTGCCGCGGCGAGAGTCCTGGGCTTTGATAAGTCCACGATATCGCGGGAAGTGAAGCGGAATGGGCTAGGCTCCAAACGGGAAAGACACAAATATTACAAAGCAATTCTTGCCGGAAGGAAGGGGTCTCTGCGGCGAAGTTATGCAAAATATCGGGGCAAGAAAATCGACGAGAACAAAAAGCTGAAGACCTACATCATTAAAAGACTGAAATCCCAATGTTCGCCCGTCGAAATCTCAGAAAGTATGAGAGCCGAGGAGCAACCCTTTAATGCTTCCAAGACCGCCATCTATGACTGGATTTACAGCGATTGTGGCAGTGACGCCCGCAAGTATTTTGATTCCAAGCACCGAGGTGCAAAACTGAAGTTCAATGTTCGAACGGCACGCAAAGGTTGAAAGCCCTTGTCGCTCCTAGGTAGTAGTAGTACCTACCTAAACACCCCGCTTCTTGCCCCATCGTTTGGCATGTGCTTTGGCACTGATTGTCCTGTAGTGTTCCAGCCCATGCGCTTGTTTCGTGGCGTTGCCGCCTTTCTTGCCGTTCGCTGCTAGGAATCTCTTAATAACTTCCTGTGTGTTTGCTCCCATGTTAATAAGCTTACCAAGCTAGTGGATTTTGAAAAGAGGAGCAGGTGAGGATAAAAAGAGCCGCTCAATCAGCACGCGATCTCTAGGATTCAACTTGCAAATCCATAGCGCAAAACTTCTCGGCTGTAATAGAATCCGCCTCCTTCCATTCCGTTTTCATGCTCGAATTTTGCGATTACCATCTGCTGCATCTGGTGTTTCAGCTTCTGTGTCTTCCGAGAAAACCAGGAATAACAAGGATTTCTCATTCTTCTTTCTTATAGCTGGTGTCAACCGCTTTAGGAGATTGGTAGATGTTCCCGATTACTTCCATAGAGTCCGCTACGTTTTGGTCAAAAAGAAAATGTGATACTGCTCCGCTTTCTCCTTTAAGGGTTAACCCGCTTCCATACCAAACAACCTCATACTGTTCTACTTCTCCACTCGCTCCTTTAGTAGCGACGATATCGCCTTCAAAAATTTCTTTTCCGTTCTTGGCATGGAGCCCCGTAGATAGCATGAGATGGCCGTCCACAAACAATTCATTGTCATAATCCCGAAGCGTGCCGCCTGGCTCAATGAAGTAAGTGGAGTGACGCCATCCTCTGCGTCTTTTGTCCCAAGCTCTAAATCGGTACGTTTTCATATTTGTGACCTCGCTCTCTTTACTGCTTGCTTACTTAAACCAAATGTGCTCTCGATGCGACCTCCTCAATCCGATAATGCCTTTCTTTCGTTTGTCTGCCATCTCAAACCCGTCCATACCAATAGATGTACTCGTCTCGCTATCTTCTTGGACTTCTTGCTTCTGGCGTCAACCTCCCTATACCTGCCTTGTCCTTTCCAAATTCCGATTCCAGAATTTTTCCTATGGTTTAGTTTGTTTTATTCAAGAACGCGATAAGTGCATCTATTTCTTCGATTCTTTCCTCGTTGTCGCCTGCGTCTATCATGGTGGGCATAACATCATCTTCATAAACTTGCTTCAGTAGTTCGAGCTTGCCGATAACAGCCGACAGGTAGTTGTCTTCGTTGTATTTCATATTTTAAGTAGTTTACGTTCTCGACTCTTGACTATTAAACCAAGTGCGTTTCTCGGTGTGTTGTGCGCAATCCCAATATGCGCTTGTGCCGCTTGTCGCTCATTTCAAAGCCGTAATCTTCAATGTATCGGCGGGCAATTTCTTTAGCTTGTGCTTCTGTTTCAGCTTCAACTTCCATAACTCCGCCTTGTTCCTCCCATACCATAATTTCAAATGTTCTCATGGCTAGTTTTTTCTTGGTTTATTTTACGAACTCAACGCACTTGCACCGTGTAATGTGATACTGGCATGCCTTGCATATGTCGGGGTCGTTCTGCTTTTTCACTTTCTCGGCTGACACCGAAATATGACTTAACACCCACTCCCGCGCCCCCTTAGCGTTCTTTGCCTCAATTTCTAACGTGGCAACGTGCGGAAACAGCATATCGCCAACATATATTTCAACTTCAAATGTTTTCATGATTTTTGTTTTTAATTGATTGTCTTTCTTAAGTACGCGATAAGCGCGTCTATTTCTTCAACCCTTTCCTCGCTGTCGGCATCATCTATCATGCTTGGCATAACATCGTCTTCATAAACCTGTTTCAAGATTTCGAGATTTCCAATGACGGTGGCTAGTTGATTCTTGTCAGATGTTTTCATGGTTTGTTTTTGATTGATTATTGATTTATGACCTCTATACGATTTTCTACTAAACCATCCCAATTTGATTGTAAGCCGTGGCGCGACAATGCCTCTACGACTTTAGCCCCTACTTCAACACCCTTCTTATCTTCCCCAAAAGCACCATAAGCAAGAAAAAGATTATTACCCTTTCTCATATATTCACCGTCTTGCTGGTGATAAAAAACATAGCCCCATTCCTTGCCTATCGGCTCTATCGCGGCAGTACCGCACGATAGACAGCACCAAAAGTTTTCTTCAACAACAAGCCCCTCTTTTCTTAACGCCTCAAAAGCATTTTTTAGTTGTACTTTCCTCATGTTTGTTTTGAATTGATTTATATAAGCGCAATTTTTCGATGCTTTTGCTTCGAGTAATCATACGCTCCCGTCATTTCGTATATATCCACTCGGGTTTCATGATCCAGCTTTTCGCCATACTCGGATTTGTAAACCACATTTCTAAAATACTTCTCCACGGTGTCATCGTCCGCGTTTGACGAATAGACGAAATGAAGCCAGTTTGAATGACTTTCGTCTTCAAAGTCCCAGCAGCCCATATAAAGAGATTTGGTTTTAAGGTTGATCATAGTTTGGTTGTAATAAGGGTTACCGACTGCGCGGAATGTTCAGGTCATCGGCGATTATTTCAAGGTCAATCCAATAGACATTTTCAAGATACATTCGCCATCTTCGAGGCCAATTCTGTCATTACGTCATCAGGAACATTTGAAGCGTCAAATCCTGCGGCCTTCAAATCGTCCCGATGGACTGAAGTAATAGGAAAATAATCCTGTTCAAGCGCCGTAACTTTTGAATAGTTCATGATTAGTTGAATTCTACGATGCGTTTTATTCGACCTTGATAGTTTGCGCGGATACTCATTTTATCCAGCGCATAGGTTTTGAAGATATGCCCGTAACGACCCTCCACATAATAGCCATGCAACCAGCGACCAAAATCAAACATCCAGCCAGCGAGCGGCACGCTAGTTTTTGAATACGAGTTGCTGCCAAGAATTCTGTAAAGGGAATTCTTCTCATTCCTATCGAGCTTTTCACCGCGCAACAGTTTTTCTTTAAAACGGTAGGGCGAGCTCTCGACGAGCGTGTCTAACGGCGGAATTTCATGCTTCACGAATTTGTATGCAATCATCTATTTTTAATTTAGTACCAATAAAGTATCCAGCGACCTTTTTCGTCCAAATCGGCAAACGTTCTTTTGGTTGGCATTCCCAATTGCGCCAGAACAAAGGAGGCACAGCGAACATCATCGCCGCCTTCCAAGTGCCTTTTTTGTTGTTCTCTTTTTATGTCGCGCCAGAAGGCGGAATACACATAGTTCTCGCCTGCAATGAGCGTCCCGAGTCCCTCATCAAGTAATCTGGTTACGTTCATGGGTTTGAAAAAAGTTCATTGGTTTACTTGTTCGACTTTAATAATTCTTCGACCAGCGCATCCTCCAGCGCGTAATACTTTTCGCCGCGAATTCCTTTTTTGAGCCACGGCTCAATCACCGCCTCAATAATGGCAATTGCTTTTCTACGCACGGGGTACTCGGCATCACTCATGTTTATGTTTCGGTTTTTCATGTTCTTTTTTTTTAGCTCTATGGAGCAAGCATTCTGGTTTTCTCCATGAGTTGTGAGGTGAATTTTGTTCAGCTTAACTTGCGCAAGAGTTTTTGAACGACCACTTCTTGTACAGCATGTTTGATAGCTGTCGGGTATTCTTCTTTTTTCAGGAGCTTCATCGCTAAAACGCCTACCCTCTCTACCTGCGCAGCACTCAATATTTTCGCAATCTCTTTCCCGCGATATTTTCGCAATCTGCCCTCGGTAGAATCTCACACCGTAGAACCCTTTCTTTGTTTTCTTCATGGGTTTTGGTGAGGTGTTTGGGTTTCGACCTTTGGTTGGCTACACTTTCAGTGTACTGATGCCAAGCAGCTTGGCAAGAGCCCAAGTTGGGGATAACTTTCTGGGCGGGGCTCAAAGGGGGTAGGTTGCCTGCTGGCCGCAAGGCCTAGAGGTTGGGGCTCATTTTGAGCTCACCGTTGACCCCGCGAGGGAGGGAAAGCAGCACTGTGTCACTAATTGTGTCACCAGAGCATGCGAAACGGTGGCATTTCGTGTCGAGGCATGTCGCACGAAGACAAACTAATGTATTGGCAAAACAACTATTTACGCCATTACAGCTATTTACGCTTTCGCCCTGTCACGTCGGAGGTCGCGGGTTCGAGTCCCGTCGGCTCCGCCACTTTTTATCTGGGCGCAAGAGATTAGCACTGTCAACAACGAGAACTTGTGCGATGGCCAGAAATAGTTTGAAGCAAAACGGAGAGGGCACCCAACGCAAAGGGAAGCTCGAAGATGATGTGGATGCCCTTTTCAAGCTGCCACTGGCAGAGTTCATCGGCGCGCGCAATGACCTCGCAGCGCAGCTGAAGCGGGACAGGCGCAGCGATGATGCGACTCTGGTAAAGTCGCTGGCCAAGCCTTCGGTTACAGCCTGGGCTGTAAACCAGCTCTACTGGAAGCATCATCAGGCCTTCGAAACGTTGCTGGCGGCGGGCAAGCGTTTTCGCCAGGTCCAGACATCTACTCGTAGCTCGAAGGCCGCGGAGATGCGCGAGTCGCTCAACGCCCGGCGCGAGGCGCTTTTGGTGCTGTCAGAGCTGGTGACTTCACTGCTCAGCGATGCGGGGCACAACCCAACGGCGGACACGATACACCGCATCAACACAACTCTCGAGGCAATTTCAGCCCACACTTCGCCCTCTGAGGGTCCAACTCTCGGGCGACTGACCCACGACGTAGATCCTCCGGGTTTCGAGTCGCTTGCCTCATTCGTCCCTGGCAAACGGCGATCTGAAGAGACTAGCGCTCCGGCGCGAGTTTCGGCCTCACCCAAGTCAGGCTTTACGGCTACGGCTAAGGCGAGGCCGACACCAGCCCGCGATGCCCGTCAACTTAAAGAGGCGCGTCAGGAAAGAATAGGTGCGGCGAAAGCTTCACTACAGGCTGCGAAAAAGTTGTTGAGCGATGCGCGAGCGAAAGCGCAGCGCTTGGAGGCGGCGCAGAAGAAGGCAGTTACAGAGGCAAAAGAGGCCGAGAAAGAGAGGTGCGAAGCGGAGGCACGATTCAAAAAGGCCAGCGCCGCATCGACAGAGACATCGCTGCGCGCACGAACCATGGCAGCCGAGTTAAAAGAAGCGTCGAAGGCCCTGGAAGACGCCAGGCGCACGATGGAAAAGGCCTCCAAAGAGCTCGAGCTCTTGTTTCGCGAATCGTGAGCTTGGGCGCCTTCCCTGACAGCAGAAAAAGTACTAGACCCGTCAAAAAGATCAGAACCGGCATTGCCTCCCCCCTCAAAACCTAGCTAGGATTGCTTAGATGGATATTACGTTGGTTAATAAACCGATTTCGAGACAACTGTTAAGGGATGCTGCGGCAGAGTTGTTCGGAGACATGGTGAAAGCTGTCGTGGATGTTGAAAAAGAAATAATGGCAATCGGCGGTGAGTTGCATGCCGACGAAGAAGCCTTACTTCTGAATGCCGGGTCGAGGCAGCCGGATCTCTGGGGCATCAACCTCTATCCGGATAAGGAATTGCCAGAAATGATCGAGTTTGATTCTTTGATCAACATTCGGCCTGGGCAGAATAATCGTTCTCGGGACATCGAGAACCCCTTAATCCGAGAGAAGATCCTTAAGATCATGCGAAAGCTTGTGGTGTAGAAAACCAGTGCAGTTTGTTCATTCAAATCTTGGTACCGGTCGGTGGTTCACGATGACTCTGGCAGAACAGTTGGGAAATGTTGGTAGTGAATATGAAAGGGCAGTGCGGTGGAGACAGCGCAATGAGATGTCACATTTTGATCGAGCTTTTGAGCGCATGCTTGAGTTGCTGGATTTGACGATCGCAGATCAACGCTGGAAGAATCACCGCTTGAGGGAGTTAGTGCGCTTGAGGGAGGTCGTTTGCGAAGAGCTTTGCAGCGGGAATGTTTCTCGAACGGGCAGCCTTAGAAAATATTTTATGGACTTTGCGATTCTTGCTCGACGTAACGTCGAAAAGCGCGATTCAGGCTAAAGCGGTAACCGACTTGGCTTTTGTGGGACTATCTACTACTAGCGCACCAGGCTTCTCATTTCCCAGGAATCGATTGAAGTCAGCTCTGAGACCCGCAAAGGTAGTTTACGAACTGATCGACAAACGGCTCTTGGCGGTTATGACTTCCGGTAGATCGGGGTCGGCATTCTTCCAGACTTCCAGAAAACGGCGATAGAGTTCGCGAGCCTTCTCCGCTTGCCCTTTCTGTTCGTATGCCTGGGCCAGATGGAAGTGAGCGAGTGGGTAATTTGGATTTAACTTCAGAATGCGGTCCAACTCGGCAATGGCCTGATCGAGCGCGCCAAGTTTAAGGTACGCGCGTGCCAAACAATCTTCGAAGGAGTCATGGTGCCATATCAGTGGCTGAAACTTGAGGGCTTTTTTGAGTAATTCGAGAGCCTCGGACGGCTGGCTCTGCGCCAGCTTTAAAGCGCCCTCAAGGTAGTGTGCTTCGCGCGGTGGTGGTTGCATTCCGCGGTGGGTGTACGCTTTGGTCAGAACCAACTGATTTGCCAGACTACCGGCCAGAGACACTTGACCTCGTTCCAGTGCCAGCATCAGCGACGAACGAAGATAAGCCTTTTCCGACTCAGCCTCACGTCTGGCCGCAGCGTCGGCTTTTGCCAAATCTTTCCTTTTCAAATAGACGTAAGCGACCGAGCCCCAGCCCCGCGCTTTTTCCAAAGCTGTGGGCGCAATTTGAATGTACCGCTGAAATTGTTGCAGGGCCGCTTGATACTGGCCTTGCTGGAAGTAGGCGTTCCCTAAATGGATAGTGGCCACTTCGAAGTCCGGCTTTAGTGCTAACGCCTGGAGATAAGCTTCGATCGCCTCCTGGTAGCGCCCGGCCCATTGATAACCCAATCCCAGGCTGTCAAAAGCGTTCGGCTCACCCGGTGCCAGATTTACATAACGTTGGAAAGCTGCAATTCCCTGCTCCTGACTCCCAAGGCTCAAATAAATACCGCCCATCAGGTTGTACAGCTCCTTGGCCTCTGGATCCAGAATCAACCCTTGCTTAACTATTTCCAGAGCTTCCCCAAATCTGCCAGCGCCATGTAGCAAGCTGCCCAGCCTTTGGTAGGCTTCAATGTCCATCGGGTATTCCGCGACAATCCGGCGAAAAACGCTAATCGCTTGCTCGAAATCGAGATTCGCAATTGCGTACCACCCGGAAATGTACAGCTTGTCTTTTGACCTCAAGCGATCAGAAAGTTTGAAGGCCCTTTCAAGGTGCGGTTGAGCTTGTTCTGCAAAGTTCCAGGTGACCGCATAGGCATATCCGATTCGTGCATGGGCCATGGCAAAATCAGGGTCAAGAGCGACTGCCCTTTCCAACAATGCTATGGCTTCCCGGTTCTCCAGGCCTTGCGCTTTCTCGAGGGCCAGGGAGTAGTATCGGTAGGCCTCCAAATTTTTGGTCATCACTTCGCCCAGCTTAGTCTGTGGTTCTTGAGCCAGGGGCAACACTCCAAGTTGTTTTTTCAGCTTTAACGAGACCAGATCAATCTGTGTCAGGATTTGTTCAGGGCTATCAACAACAAAGTGTTCGGCTGTCAGGAGCGGACCACCAGATACGTCATGCAATTGCACTTCGACGCGAATCTTGTCGTCCACCCTCGTGAAGCTCCCAGTGATCAGTAGTTGCGCGTGAGTTTTGCGGGCGATTTCCAGCGCTTCCTCGAAGTCAATCGCAGTCCCGGCTTTATGATCCATTCTTTGCAGCAACTGATGAAGCTGCTGGCGGCTGAGGACCGCCAGTTGCGGCGAGCGGGAAAGATCGCTGATCAACATGTCCGGAAGTCCCTCGCGCAACCAGTCAAGGTGGGCTGAACCGGTGCGGTCTTCAAAGAACATAACGGCAATCGGCTTTTTGCCGCTTATCGGATTCAAACTGAAGCCAGCTACTGCTCTCTTGGAAAACTTTTGGTAAAAGTGAAGCCCTAACCCGGCTGCTAAAAGAAGAAAAACGCCGACGATTAGGGCGACCCGCATTGCGTAGACCGCTCGGTGCCACGGCAGTCTCTTAGCAGTTCTGGAGACAACAATTTCGTGGTGGTCATCCTCCTCTTCTTCTTCTTCTTCAACCCTGATGGAAGTGACTTCCTCGGTCTCGACGGTCGTAACCCTCTTAAAATCACCTTCTTCAACAGTGGCAATGAATCGATATCCAATTTTGGGCACTGTTTTTATGAACCTGGGGTGCCGGGAGTCGTCGCCGAGCGCCTTGCGAATCTCCACAATACACTGCACCAAAGCGTCATCCGTTACCGCAGTACCCTGCCAGACGTTTTCGATTAAAGCTTCCTTAGTGACCGTCTCGGCGCGGTGCTCGATTAAGTAGCAGAAAACCTGCAGAGCCTGCTCCCGGATATAAATCTCCTTCCCATTGCGACGGCAGCTACCGCTTAACGGGTCTACCTCGATCCCGCCAACCCGAAGAGTCTGTTTATTTTGTGGGTTCATCGGCAAACCAACCGCCGATCCAGGAAGATTTCGTAACGTTTCGCCTTTTCTTGTTACTTCAGTTTCCCAATTGGAAGAAAACAATAGCCAAGATGGTGGTCCAAACCTTTCAAGTGCAACCGGGAAATGAAATGCGGACAGTTGAAGCGAACTCGCGAAGTATACACCATTTCTGGGATTGAAACTTGGCGTCGCCCATAGTTAATTGACCCAGCAACTTTTGATAAACCACTCAAGTCTAACTAATTGACAGGTTGGGAAGGTGGGCTTGCCCCGCTCAACTCGCGCTACCAGCAACTTTAATGAACCATTCAAGGCTTGTTAATTGACAGGTTGGGAAGGTGGGCTTGCCCCCGCTCAACTCGCGCTACCAGCAACTTTAAATGAACCTCTCAAGTCTAGCAGAGCTTAGACTGCCGAGTCTTTCTTCCTTGGAGATCAGAATTCGAACCTGTTACCCCAAATTTCTCTTGCCTCTTGCGGTCGCAACTCTTTCAGAGTTGCGACAAAAGTAGGTTAGTGCTGTCGTGACCCAGGGTTGCCAAAGCGCGACCCTCGGCTGAAATTAGCCAACGCTTTCAGCGTTAAACTGACCCCAGAAGTTTAGTGAATTAAGCTCGCCAGAAAAACTGCAGAGCCTGTTCGTGCAGATAGGCTTGCTTCCCGTTGCGACAGAGGCTAGCTCAACGGGTCCGACCTCGATCCCGCCAACACGAAGAGTCTGTTTATTTTGTGGGTTCATCGGCAAAACCGACCGCCAATCCAAGAAGATTTCGTAACGTTTCGTCGTTTCTCGTTACTTTAGCGGCCCTTTTGAGAGAAAAGACAGGGCCACAACAACGGAGGTCGAAGGCGCTACCTGGAAACCGAGGGGAGCCGCTGAGCGCGGATTATCTCATCAGACACTCAGGAAGAACCGATGAAACGAAAACGCAAGGTGACCATCACCAAGGTGCGGCGTCGGACGATGACGGTGACGACAACAGCCCTGACAGTTTGGTGTCCCTTCTGTAAGCGTGAGGTCGAGACAGTCAGCAAGGCAGAGGCTACCGCTGCGCTGCAGCTTGCTGGACGGATACTCGAAGGAGCCCTCGATTCCGGGCGACTCCATGTAATCGAAATCGGAAACGTCGATACAAGAATCTGCAAAAGATCCTTAATTTCGGAATGACCAAGACGCTGTGCAAACTTAAGGAGTGACGTCATGAGAAGAGGTCGAGTCAAAATTCTATTTGGTCTAATGGTGTTCGGGCTAGCGAGCTTTGTTATCTCGATCGGAATGCCCTCATCCGCTGCTATCCCACCGGTGCAACCAACCTGTACCCCGCCGCCTTCAGGGATGATCAGTTGGTGGCCGGGCAACGGCAATGCGTTTGACATTCATGACGGCCACAACGGCACGCTTGTAAATGGCGCGACATTCGCGACTGGCCAGGTTGGGCAAGCGTTTAGTCTCGATGGCGGGAACGATTATGTCGACGTTGGGGATGTTGATCTTCCCAGCAAGTTCACGATCGACGCCTGGGTCAATCCGACAAGTCTCGCAAATTTCCCAATTATCTTTTCCAAGGATGACGGCGTCACGAATCGCAGCTATTTCTTTAATATTGATCAGCTGGGTACCTTAACCCTCTCGTTAAGAAACACAATGGGTTTTTTCACTCAGTACCGAACAACCGACCTTTCGGTCGTTTCCGCGGGAAGCTGGCAGCATGTTGCTGTCACTTACGATGGTGGCGCGGGAGCCGGGCTGAAGGTGAAGTTTTACGTCAATGGCGTCAATGCGCCAGCTTCAGGCCTGAGTGGCAATGATAACGGCGGCACACCAGAAAATAACGACTTTTCGGCCAGGATTGGGATTTTCGGCAACGGCTCGAATGCCTTTCCGGGACTCATTGATGAGGTAGAAGTCTTCAACCGGGTCCTCTCGCAAATAGAAGTCCAAGCCATTTTCAACGCCGGCTCTGCGGGCAAATGTGACGATGGGGATGGGATAGCCTTTGTCAATGACAACTGTCAATTCATATCCAATCAAGACCAGACTGACACTGACGGCGATGGAATCGGAGACGCCTGTGACGGCGATGACGACAATGACGGTGTTCCAGATTCCTGTGCGGCACCACCATCGCAGATGGTCAGTTGGTGGCCTGGAGAGGGCAATGCCAATGATATTCAGGACGGCAATCATGGTACTCCGCTCGCCGGCGCAACCTTTGGGGCTGGTAAGGTGGGGCAGGCGTTCAGCTTCGATGGTATCAACGACAGGGTGGCCGTCAACGACAGTGCGAACCTCAACGTTGGACAGGAGCTTACGATCGATGCCTGGGTTTTCCCTGCAGTTGGGGCACCTGTTACGATGGGGCTCGTCAACAAGTACCAAGCTGACCCGGGGTTACGAGGCTACGAGCTATTCATCCAAGACAGGAAGCTCGGTCTTGCGGTGGTCGAACAAGGAGAAGCCGGCGGTGGATGCTTCCCTCTGTCTTCCAGCGAGCTCGTTTACGGGCAGTGGAATCACGTAGCGGGAACCGCGAGCAGTGCCAAGTGTGAGCTCTTCATCAACGGGCGACAAGAAGCGACCACCCCTGGCACACCTTCCATCCAGTCAAACACGCTGCCTTTGCACTTCGGCATTAGGCACGGCGGCTCTTTACTCTTTCCGTTCTTTTTCAGAGGCCTCATCGACGAAGTCGAGATCTTCAACCGCGCCCTTAGCCATGCGGAAATCCAGGCCATTTACAACGCGGGTGTAGGAGGCAAGTGCAGAAACGGATTTCCAGAAGATAACTGCCCGCTAGATCCGAACCCAAATCAGGAAGACAATGATAATGATGGTCAGGGAGACGACTGCGACCCGGACGATGATGATGATGGCGTTCCCGATGGCAATGATTGCGACCCGTTCGACCCGAATGTTGGCGCGAAAACCACCTTCTACCAAGACGCAGACGTCGATGGCCATGGTAATCCAAACGTGAGCCAGCAAGCTTGTTCGCAACCGTCTGGTTACGTCGCCAACAACACCGACTGCAACGACAGCAACGCCAACGTACATCCCGGTGCGACGGAAAGCTGCAATGGCGTTGATGACAATTGCGACAACCAGATTGACGAAGGTTTGCCAATAGCTACGTTCTATCGAGATCAAGATGGTGATGGCTATGGCAATCCAAGCAACAGTACGCAAGCTTGTTCTCAGCCACCGGGCTACGTTACGAACAACGCTGACTGCAACGACAGCAACGCCAACGTTAATCCCGGTGCGACGGAGGTCTGCGACGGCATTGATAACAATTGTAACGGGAGCATCGACGAAGCCGGGGCGACAGCAACACAAGCCGACCTCGAGATAGACAAGGGTGCTCCTGGCACCGTGCTTATCGGGCAGAATTTCACCTACAAGCTTGAGGTAAAGAACGATGGGCCGAGGGATGCGACCTGCGTCACCATCTCCGACACATTGCCCGCAGGCCTCAACTTTGTCTCTGCTTCAACTGGTTGCTCCTATAATGCATCCACACGCACTGTGACGTGCATCATCGGCAATCTGAGGGCAGAGCGTGAAGTCACCCGCAGCATCACTGTGAGGACTAACGTTGCTGGTACATACACAAACACCGCCACCGTCAGCGGCAATGTCACTGATCCACAACCCTGGGACAACAGCGACAATGCCACCACCAGAGTTGTAAACGGCGTAGCTTCCGTGTTGTTGAATCCAACCAGTGTCAAGGGTGGAAATAATGTGGCGGGCACTGTGAATCTGGCAGCGCCATCGCAGGGTAGTACGGTTGTAACCCTGTCGAGTAGCAATACCAGTGTGGCGAGGCCAAGGGATACAAGCATCACCATTCCCAATGGCCTGTCGAGCGGTCAATTTACGGTGAGGACTTTTAGAGTGAGCAGTAACAAAACCGTGAAGATTAAGGCCACTGCTAACGGTATCAGCAAGGAAGCAACATTGACAGTCAGGAAGTAGTGTCCTGTCCCAACCTATTTCGGAACGTATTACTGTCTAGAGCCCGGGGAGGAATCTGTCGGAAAAACGCAGGCTTTTTAACTCACCCCAGCGGGCTGCCATGTTTATAGGCCAGGACGTCCCCAAAGTGGAGCACTCCGTTAGGAGTGCTATATGGGGTCCAAACAACCAGTCCCCAGCGTCACATGGAACTCCTAGCGGAGTGCTGGAGACGTTGTTTACTGTCGGCTATAAACATGGCACCCCTCCGGGGTGAATCTCGCAACTGGGAAGGAGCTGCCAGCGCTGGAGTTTGATGGACATTTAGTCTTCCAAACTCTTCGCACTTAAGCCTGCGAAGCACGCGAAAGCATAAAGCCGCAGTTGATGATTGTAGAGCCGCTCGTTTTCAGCAGTGCACCCGAGCCAGAAATCAGCCAACGCTTTCAGCGTTAGACCTTTCGCGAACCGTCTCATTATAAGCGCCCTTCGCGAACCCGTTTGACTGCTTGCTGTGGTGAGGAGGCAAGTCACCGTTGTCGGCGCGAAAGTATTGCCAGACTTTGGGATTCAAAGAAGCAATCAGCTCTTTACGGCTCTTCGTTTGCAACCGCTTCGGTTTATAAATTTTTCCCAGGCGCTGCAGATTTTTTTCCGAGATTGCCCCAGAGAACATCCAAAGGGGCCAGGTGAAGTTTGGCCCGTTGAGGCGACGCAGCTTATAGAGCCACATTCCAATTGAGCCAACGCGCCAGGCCATTGGCCCCCACCAACTGTACTGGCCGGGTCGCAAGTTCATCTTCCAGCACTTCATCATTAACTGCCATTGCAAAGGAGTGAGTTGCCGGGTCTGTGTAACTCCCTTCTCACTTTCCATCCGCGTGTCGTGTAGCGGCGTGAAGATCGAAGGCACCAGGAAGGCAAACAAGCCTCGGCACTCCATCTCATGCACCAGATCCAGCGTCGCCTCGACGTCATCGTCCGTTTCCCCCGGGTTGCCAACAATCAGCGTCATGGCTGGAAACCAGTTGTTCTCGTTCAGCACCCGCAAACCTTCGAGGACAACACTCGGCCAGTCTTCTATAGAAAATGGCACACCTTTGCTGGACATGATTCGCTTGGCCATCCTCACCGAGCCGGTCTCCAAGCCAATCAGCGGCGCCAGGGCCTTTTTCTGAGGATGACTGCTCAAGTAAGGAAAGTGGATCGGACTTTTTGGCAGCAACAGTTCTGAGAGCTTCTTGATGAGCAAGGGGTCAACTACTGCCGGAGCGATAGTGCAGTGACTGAGCACATGCTGCTCGACGCCGGGCGTGTGGACAATCTCGGAGTAGAGGTCAAGCAGGGCTTCACGATTGGGAAAATAAAAGGGAATATCGGTGTGAACTTGTCCCCAGATGAACATGTCTTCGGTGGCAAGCGAGATTTGCTTGTTCCCTTGCCGTACGTTGGCGCGAACGGCGTCCATGATCTTGTCCTTGGGAAGATCTATTTGCGGATTCAGATCTGGAACACAAAATTTGCAGCGCCGTCCGCAACCCGTAGTCATCTCGACGACGCCAAAGGTTGTCCGCGCATCGGGAAAAAGTATGCCTTCGCGGTCGATCGGATGCTTTACTTCGATTTGTCGAGGCAAGGCTTCCCCATCGATGGCTTTGCGAAACAATTCCAGGGTTTCGGCAGACTCGCTGCGGCCTTCCACGACGCAGTCCACACTCAGCTCTTCAAAAGTATCTGTTTGGATGATTTGCCAGCCGCCCGAGCCACCGACGATCACTTTAAAGTTTTTCCGGTAAGGGTTGTCCTTAATCCTGGCAAACAGTTCGCGGGCGTAGTGGGAGTTAATCGGCATTCTGGAAGAGCCGAAGATGGACGTGTAAACACCCGCAGCAAAAGTTACGCCCAGCGGGTTATGCGTCGAGACGGCAACAATCCGGGTGCGCGGGCCAATGAATTTGTTGACGTCTTCGGGAAAGCAGGCAACCATATCGAGGCTTCGGTATTCACGCTGGAGGGACTTCTCCAGAAGCCGGACCCCGGCGGGCATGTAGCGCGCCGAGCCGTCCTCGTTATATTCGACCTCGCGCCAACGGGGGTACTTTTTATTTATGACCCCTTCCATCCAGATCGGCAGAGAAGCCATCGCCATCTGAATAAAATAGCCCGCATGGTCGATGACCTCCGTTAGTGGGGCAGTCAATACGATTAACTTCCCATCGCCCTCCGGCTGTTCCGTCATGCTCTGATGCAGGATCGCATCCGGCACCAAGTTTTTAGTTGCTACGCTCATGTAGATGAACCTGTCCCAAAATTAGTAGGCTAAGTCTCAACCTCTCGGAGGTGGCTTAAAGACGCATCCTCGAGTTCCAAAATCTCCGCCGGCGAGGTTTGTAAAAGTGATCCAGAACTCAACATTCTGGTATTTGCTGCGGGTTAGACTCACGCACGGGTTGCTACACTAATAAAATTCATCACCATTTTACAAGTCGTAGGGGCGGCCCTCCGTGGCCGCCCCTCGTCCTCGCGTCACGCTCAATAATCTGGAAGGTCCAAAGCTGGTTCCATTAGGGCAGGCCCGGAGTTGACTAATAAGGCTGCCACCAGCAAATTTCTTAAGGAAACCACCTGGTCCGTCCATTACAGGGTCTGAGCGCCCTGTTCGTGGAATTTCGTGTGGTTTTCGTGGATCGTGTCTTATTGCCGCCTAAAACAAACGATCCACGAAATTACACGAAACTACACGAACGAGGACCAAAGCTTGTGGAGACGTACCAGGTGGTTTCCCTAAGAAATTGGCTGGGGGTAGCCTCCTCGGTGAACTCCAGTGGGCGCCACTGGCAGCGATTCGCTAGCGATCGGAGGTGGACTGTAGCTCTCAAGCTCACGTGCGGTTACAATTCTTACTGAATGATCCCTGTCAGAGAAGCAATTAATATCGTACAAAAGCAGACTACTGCGCTTGACATCGAGTCCGTCGAGTTGGACCAGGCCCGGGGTCGCTGCCTGGCCGAAGATATAATTGCCGATTCCGACCTGCCACCCTTCGATCGGTCGCAGATGGATGGGTATGCCCTGCGGGCTGAGGATGTTCGGGCCGCGCCCGTTCGGCTGAAAATCGTCGGTGAGTCGGCTGCCGGTGCAGGCTGGCACAACGAACTTCACGCAGGCGAAGCGGTGCGTATCATGACCGGCGCCCCGGTTCCTGCAGGAGCGGACAGTGTGCAACAAGTGGAGCTTACTAGGGAGCCCCCCGGTAACGGCGAGGTTGAGATTCTCAAGACAGTTGAACAGGGTCGCTCAATCGTCCGGCGCGGCACTGAGATTAGGGCCGGCGAGCTTGTGCTCCAAAGTGGGGAACGGATCAGTGCCGCAATGATGGCAGTGCTTGCGTCCTTTGGATATGCCAGGGTAAGAGTCAGAAGACAACCTCGAGTCGCCGTACTTGCCACGGGTAGTGAACTGGTTTCTGTCGACGAAAAACCTGGCAGGGATCAAATCCGCGATTCAAACAACTATACGATTGAAGCCTACGCCAAACTGGCCGGCGCAGTAGTCGAGCGCCTGCCGCTGGCCACCGACGAGCCGAAACTCCTGCAAGGACAGTTCGCAGAAGCGGCCGCAAGCGCCGATCTTGTTATTAGTTCAGGTGGAGTTTCGATGGGCGTTTACGATTTTACGAAAGCGGCGCTAAAACAGCTGGGTGCGGAAATCTTTTTCGAACGGGTGGCTTTGAGGCCGGGTAAGCCCACGGTCTTTGCCCGGTTGCCTGGTGGAACAATAGCCTTCGGATTGCCGGGTAACCCGGTCTCGGTATCGGTGACCTTTAATCTATTTGCACGCACGGCTCTGCTTGTTATGCAAGGGGCCAAGCGGGTGGAACTCGAAGAGGAGAACGCCCTACTTTTCAGCAGCACGAAGGGAGCCGTGGAGCGGGAGAGTTACATCCCGGCGCGATTGCTTACGGACGTTGAAGGTTATCTGTTGGCGGAGCCTTTGAAGTGGGGTGGATCATCGGATTTTGTGGCCTTTGCCCAGGCTACCGCGCTGATTATTCTTCCAGCTGGAGCCAAAGTTTGGGAGGCCCGGACTCCAGTCAAGATCGTGCGCTTGTAGCTTTGGAGTGCGGCGCCTGGTCGCCGCTTTGATAAGCTCCGTTTGCCAGGTTTGAAAACCGAGTATCGAAAGGAATTACGAAAGCGGCGACCGGGCGCCGCACTCCAAAGATATGGAACTGAGTCACGTGGATAAAGAGGGACGCATTCGCATGGTGGACACAGGAGCAAAAGCTGTCAGCGCCCGGCGCGCGGTTGCTTCTGCCCGGGTCCGGATGTCTCCGGAATCACTGGCGGCTGTAAAAGAACATCGAACACCCAAGGGCGATCCGCTCGATGCGGCCAGGCTGGCAGGCATTATGGCCGCTAAGCGCACGGCCGATCTCATTCCCCTGTGCCATCCTCTGCCCCTGACCCATATTGATGTGCACGCGCAGATCGACAAAGACACTATTCTTCTTACGGCTGAAGTCTCGACAAATGCGCAAACCGGCGTGGAAATGGAAGCTTTGACCGCAGTTTCAGTGGCCGCGTTAACGGTTTATGACATGTGTAAAGCCCTCGAAAAAGGGATTACAATTACGGATGTGCGGCTGGAAAGCAAGACTGGAGGGAAGTCTGGTGACTACCACCGGGAATAATTCTGCGGGCCCGCGCCACTAGGCGGAACCTCCCCCGACTGTTTAGCGTTTATTTAAGAGACCTTTTGCTTTTACAGACCAGGGCTTAAAATAATCCCCACTTAAGCCCCAGCTAATACCAGCAGTGGAGATTTGAAATGAGATTGAGGGTTAATCGAGACGCGCGCCCACAGGCTTTGACCTTGCTAACCGCCGCCGCACTTTCGGTGGTTCTTTGGTTTATACCCTTTGCCGAAATACTGACCTATCCCTTCCGGATATTTGTAACGTTTATCCATGAGGGGGGGCATGCACTGGCGGCTTTACTTACGGGGAACTCAGTGGCCAGTTTGAGTGTCGCCATGAACGCCAGTGGTGAAACTTATACGACGAAGGGCGGGTTCCTCTCGCAGATTCTTGTTTCCAGTGCGGGCTACATTGGGGCCATGGCTTATGGGGCATTGTTGCTGGTGTTGATTCGCAGAGCAGTAGCCGCGCGCTTTGTTCTGTTGGGTTCCGCCGCTTTTATCCTCGTTCTCACAATCATTTTCGGGTTGCTTAAGCCGATCGTTTCCTGGGGAGCGCTTTCCGGAATACCTTTCACCCTCTTCGCCGGAGCCTTACTATCGATTGGACTGATTCTGCTGGCGCGTTTTGCCAGCGCTAAGGCGGCAACGTTCTTCGTAAGTTTCCTGGCTGTGCAATGCATTCTTAACGCTCTTCTGGATCTAAAGACAGTATTCTTCCTCTCGTCCCCGTTTGCTCCGACGATTCCCACAGACGCCTTGAACATGGCACAGGCCACCGGCATACCCGCCGTCTTCTGGGCTGCGCTTTGGATCGTCTTGTCGTTGGGAATTCTCTGGCTGGCTATGAGGATCTACGTAGTGTCACGTGATAGTGCTGGTCAACCCGGGCTCCCCTTCGAGGAAGCGTAAGCCATTGCCGATTTTCGATTGCCGATTGCCGATTGGAATGATGTCAGCGCCAATTTCCCATTGCCGATTGCCGATTGATGTCATTGCCGATTGCCGATTGGAATGGTGGCCGGGAAAGAAGCTTTGATGAGCTGCGCCGGGGGCAATGAATCAAATCCGCGATTCGCAATTCGAAATCCGCAATTCGCAATCCGCAATTCGCAATTCGAGATCGCGATTCGCAATCAAAAATCCAAAATCTAAAATCAAAAATCCCTCAGAACTTGTACTGATAGCGCACGTTGACGCTTCTTCCCGGCCCATCAATGCCCCACCCGGGGTTGCGATAATTCTTATCAAGAATGTTCTCAAAGTCGACTGTTATTTCCTGCGTGTCTCCGATCCGAAAACCGCCACGAGCGTTGAGTAAACCGTAACCAGGAATCTCTCTGAATAAGGGTACTAAAGTATTGTTTTCAACTACTCGGACGCCATTGATTGTGGCCCCAATAGGCAGCAGTCGATCCTGCACCTCCTGAAGCGTCTCGCCTGTAGGAATTAAAATCCCCCCTGCCGACCCGCAACCGCTCACTCCCGGCGTCGTCAAACCACGCACGCACGCGCCCCGGCGGAAAAAGTTCTGAATGTTGTTGCGCGAGCGCGCGGCGCCGGTCCGCCGGTCCGCAAGATCTAAGGTTGAAAGTCGGTCCTGCCGGCCGGCTAAACTGGTATAACCCTCAACCCAGTAGCGCTTGCCCTTTGGCCTGAATATTAAGCGCAAGAAAGCCAGCTGGGGTGGAATACCGCCGCCTCCCAAATTGGGAGGTTCGCCAGTGGCCCGATCCGCCGCATGAATGTAGGTGTAATTACCACTTAGTGCCCACGAATTGCTTAAGCGATAGTCGACCTCGTATTCCAGCCCCTTCAATCTAGTGTTATTGAAGTTTGCCTGAACCAGGACAGGTGAGGTTGATAGTGAGACGAAAACTGCGCCGTTGTCGTTTTGACTTTCGATCCGCTGGCTGCCCAGAAACAGGCCCACCGCTCCCGGCGGCAAGATCAAAGTTTGCCGCACAATGGTGTTTCCGTAGTCGATAATAAAGCCACCTATTTCGGTATCGAAGCGGCCGCGGCGAAATCGAAAACTTAGATCGTAATTATTACTGGTCTCGGATTGAAGTGGAGAAACCGCCACCCCTGTTGAGACTGCAGTACCATCGGCCGTCGTGCCGATTGTGGCTCCCAAACCCAGAACATCGGTGGTCGCAACCTGATAGCCGACTCCCACCAGTCCTGTAGAACCCAGCGCTGTGATATTAGGAGCGCGGAAGCCTCGACTATAGTTGAAGGCAAGATTCAGCCCCTCCGTCAACGTGGCAACAATCCCGATACGTCCAGAAAAATCTGCCACGCGCAAGGAATCGTCAGGGAAAAGCCGCCGCCCGTTCACGAGAGGACTGTTTGCTGCCCGCGAACGATAGGAGCCGATGTTGTAGCGGAAAGCGCCACTAAGCCGAAGGCGGTCAGGTAAAACATCAAAGGCATCCTGAACATAGACTCCAGCCAGGATGTAACGAGACCCATCAGGAACTCTTGGTCTTGTAAGTGAAACAGTTCCCGATGTTGGGTCGCTGGCGTTCGGCTGAAAGGTGTAAGACGGCGCAGTTACATGGTCTCGATAGACGTCGCCACCAACCAGAAAACTATTTCGCTTTCCAATCTGTCGGTCCAGATAGAAGCTGAAGCCAAATGTGTTGGTTCGTTCTTTGTCGTGGGTAATCGCGGCCAAAGGGTTGCCCTGACCCCCTTGATTCACCCGTTCCTCGCGCTGGCTGTTAAATGAGACGGTGGCCGACAGGTTATCGAAGAAGCCAAAACCCTGCTTAAAGTAGCGCAAGTACGCAAAGTCGAGCATCAG